>Ga0209518_1001012_pt1 | contig 32968 bp, 40 predicted proteins | sample RifGroB1_FD_183993 | JGI IMG/M metagenome (GOLD analysis project Ga0209518, IMG submission 183993) | Groundwater microbial communities from Rifle, Colorado, USA - Groundwater B1 (SPAdes) (version 2) | ecosystem: Environmental > Aquatic > Deep subsurface > Groundwater | place: Rifle, Colorado...
CCTGGCCTTATTGGGGTTCCTAATTGTGGCATAGCCATGCTAACCACGGATCTATCGGTTAATGACCTTACCTCAGAGCAAATAGACACTATTTTCAGAAAACTTGCTGAAGAGGTCCCAGGTAGGCCTTGGAGAAAACCGCAGCTTAGCCAAGAAGACATGATAAAAGCTGTTCGGGGAGGAGCAGCATGGGCAATAGAGAAATTTAAACTTCCCCAGTACTGGTTAGAAAGAATAGAGAAAAGCGGCAACTTTTTGGCAACTCACATAAGCAGTGATGAGGTCAAAGATATTATTCCTCCAACGGCAATTAACTGGGGGAGGTACTGTCTGGGCGTGTTAGGTGGGGGAAACCACTTTTTGGAGCTTCACTATATAGATCGTATTGAAAACCAAGCATTGGCGGGAGAATTGAACCTAAAGGAAAAGCAACTAGTCTTTATTTTACACACCGACTCTTTGAAGATGGGGTCACAAACGCATCTTCATTATTCTGCGAGGGGAGAGTTGAAGCGTAAACCATTTAAGTATTTAGCCATGTTGCTTATGCAGTTATGGTGGCACTTTTTGAGAGATCTATCTTTTAAGAGTTGGTTGTTGCGCTGGAGAACTTACATTGTTCGCAAGGGATTCGGGAATCTGCCGGCCGACGGTGTAGAGGGAAGAAGATTTCTAGACGCTTTTTCGTTAGCGGGCAATTTCGGTTTCGTGAATAGGTTGGCCATTATGAGCAAGATTATTAATACATGCGAGGATGTAGCTAAAAGGAAAATAAAAACAGACCTACTTTTTGATCCCGCACACGACATGGTGACCAAGGAGAACATTGATAGTAGAGAGTTTATTCTGCATCGCAATGGCACAAACGTAGCTCTGCCAAAAGATCAGTGGAGAAAAGCACCATTTAACGTAACTGGGCAGCCAATACTGATTCCAGGCGCTTTAGGCACAGAAAGTTATATTGGTTGCGCAGACGAGGGCGTAAAAAATACCTACTGGACCACCAACCACGGGGTTGGGCGAATGCTGGATAAGCATATGGGAGAAGCTAACATCTCTGAGGGGGAGGCACACAAAATTTTAGAAGGACAGCGAATTAAACTGTATCGTAGCGGAAAGGGCAGAATATCTGGCCAGATATCCAGCAACTTCAAGTCACTCGATAAGGTTATCCAAGTGATGAAAGAGCATAGGCTAATGCGCTTAGTAGCGAGAATGAAGCCGATAGCTTCCTTAAAGGGGTAACTGATGCGTGCACAGGAAATAAATCCAGGGATCATTATCCATTGCCAAATGATTTCTGGCGATTCTTTCTCCGGTGGAGCCAGAAAATAAAAGACTGTTCCTAAAGCCTAGCGCCTCCAGCTCTCGTAATTGTATTCGGGGATCTATGTAGTACGTGCGCAGACGAAAATTCCAACTTCCATCATTTACTACCACGTATGGTAGATTTTTCAGCTTCGATGGGTGACCATTCATTAGTATGAATAAACCATTTTTGACCCACTTTAGTGTTTTTCTAGGCGGTGAATCTACTGGTGAAATAGTGGAAAGAAGCGCTTCTATGCTATGGATATTGTGGGTAGAGAAAACAAAGATTCCCGATTGTTTTAGAACCCTGGCGATTTCTTGCAGAGACCTTTCCCTATCTTGGTAGGGCATATTGTCTATGCCATTGTGACTGAAGAGAACAAAGTCGAAATGGTTACTAGGTAAAGGACTCATATTGCGCACGTCCATGGTTTCAAAACGGTATCCCGAAAACTTTTTTCTACAGGAGTCGATCATGAGTTTCGCGTAATCTATCCCCATATACTCTTTTACTAAATGGGCAAAGTGCATAGTGGTGCGTCCAGCCCCAACCCCTATGTCTAGCATCTTCATTTCCGACAGCTTCGGCTTAAGGAGCTTAAGAATAGATGCTTCTGCTTTTTGGATATGCTCCTGTTCGGAATAGTGTTTAAGCACTCTCTTGGATCCCCACAGAGCCTTATTGGTGTCGTTAAATAAATACATGTATAGCTATTTTATCTCCTCTTGGAATTGTTGGATACTGGCTGGCCCAAAGAGACGCTTTGCTTTACTGCCATATCCAGAGTGGATATAGTAAATTAGCCGATAGAACTCAAATGAGATTGAGCGCCTATAACTTCGTTAAACTTATCCATAGAGTGCCAACACTTAAGAAGGTCGCTGGTATTTTAAGGGGCACTTTATGGATAGACCACGTAAGGGCCCACGAGATACTCTTTAAGGAGAAAAACATTAAATCGATGATTGAGTTCGGCATGGGAGATGGCACAGAGTCTTTCCTTAAACAGTTAGATAAGGTTGCTTCTGTGGAGATTTTTACAAAGGACGTGGCGTTGGCAGAAAAACTTAAGGTAGCTGACGATAGCTGGGCAATTAAGTGCAAGGAGAGGTTTAAGGGCAGCAAGAACTGGGAACTGATTATGTACGAGATGAAACAACCCGTAATAGACGCAGAGCTAGATGTCACTGGAGTAGGTGGGCTTGTGAAAAGAGGAGGCAATCCCAGAGCAGGTGCGTATAAGATTGAGTTATCGGCTCTTTTAGATCAGCTCGGTCTGGATAAGTACAACTATGCATTCGTAGATGCCGGTATCCACCTGAGGGGTGACATAGTGAATCTACTGTTTCAAAGGGTTCCAATCATAGGAGCCCACGATTGGGACGACAAAGCCATATATGGATATACGAGGATAAACAAACCTGCTAACTATGACGAAGAAGAGGGTGTCGGGAGTCATGCGGGTATCCACTTTTGGATAAAACAGGGGATGGAGACCCAATAATGCTGTCCACCCAAGGTTGTTAATTGTTTATGTATCACATAATAAATATTCTTAACCACTCGTTTTACTACACATTAGCTAATGTGTTAGCTCAATCCGTCAATTTTTTGATGCTCCCATTTTATACTCGCATGGTATCTGTGGAGCAGGTGGGGATCATAGTTATACTTACTAGTCTTTTCGGCTTCCTCAATATCATTTTTCAGCAAGGGATAGGCTCAGCTGCCGGTCGCTTTTACTTTACCTTCAAGCGCAAATTGGAGAGGGTAAATTATTTAAACTCGCTAACAAGCTACCTGTTGCTGAGCGGAATAGTCTTGGTGGTCCTTGGTGTATGGGTATCTAAATACCTAGGAGATTGGTTGGGCATCGATTCAACATTAATAGCCATTACAATAGTAATTGCCTACCTCAGCGCTATTATTAACTTCTACCAAACTTTATTGGTTACCAAAGAGCTTAGTAAGTCCTTTTTAGTCAGTAAACTATGGCAGGCGGGGGTAACCGTATTGTTCATCGTAGTCTCAATGTTTTTTTACCAAGCTAGCGCTTCAGGGAAGATTGCAGGCGAGTTGATGGCTACCAGTATTGTAGCTTTGGGCAGCTTGTTAATGCTTTTCTACCATCACAGCATAAGACCCATATTTAATTCTTTTTCTCATGTCCTCAAGTCGATTAGCTTTGGTTTGCCAGTTCAATTGGCGGGATTTGGTTGGTGGGGAATGGTAAACATAGATCGCTTTTTCTTAAACCATTTTGTGGGCATCAGCTCAGTCGCCTTATATTCGGTGGTCTATGCGGTTGCCCTGTTGCTCAACCTGTTCAGTATGGGGTTCAACCAAGCGTGGAGTATTTATTATTTTAAGAACTATGAGAATGAACAGTTTAGACAAGACAACCGAACGATTGTAAGGGAATATTTTGGGTGGCTATCTTTCCTCGCACTTTCTGTCTGGTTGTTTAGCAGGGAGGCTATAGAGATTATGGGGGGAGCGTTGTACTTGGGTAATATAAGATTGGTTCCATGGATAATATTGGGAGTATTTTTATATGGGCTATATTTCATACCTAGCCGTAAGCTTTTTGTAGAAAGCCGAACATGGACTTTGGTAGCAATAACTTCGGTTGGCTTGGGGGTCAATGTACTAGCCAATCTCTTTCTTGTGCCAAAATATGGGATGATGGGTGCTGCATACGCGACGGCTATAGCATACGCAACTAGCCTTTTGACCACATTGGTGATAACAAAAAGTTGGAACTGGTTGAAAGACTTGGCTATCCCAGCACTTTTCTTTGGAGCTTGCCTAGTCGTCTTTTATGGGATATATCTGCTAGCCGATTACCTAGGTTTAGGCATTAATCTTAGTGTGCGCGCCCTGGCATGGATTCTTTTTCTAGGTTTGGCGTTAAAATTTAAGGTAATCAATAAAAAGGTCATCGTGGGAATTATCGGGAAGTTAAATAATGTTCAAAACGCATAACATAAAAAGAGCCGTAAAAGCTTGGATGGGATATGGGCACTTGCCCCCAAGGGTGTCTGATAAATTGCCCGGCAAGGATATATTAGTTTTGGCTCCTCACCCCGATGACGAGGCTCTAGGGTGTGGGGGTAGCCTACTCGGCCTATCTTCTAATCAAAACGCCTGCATAGTTTTCCTCACAGATGGCGGCATGGGCGATCCTAAGGGGAAATATGAAAACATAGTACTACTGAGAAAAAAAGAGGCTAAGAGCGCATGGGAAAAGCATGACCACTGCAAGCTAGAATTTCTTGGTTTCCCGGACGGTAAACTAGGAGAGAATGTCGAGAAGGCCATTGAGGATATAAGTAAATTGGGTAAATTTGACCTCATTCTAACGACATCACCAGTTGATAGGCATCCAGACCACAGGGCTAGTGCCAAGATTGCTGTTAGGTTGTCTAAGGAGTGGTCAGCGAGTATTTGGGCTTACGAGGTGTGGACCGCGCTTCCGGTTAGCAGGGTTGTAGATATAACAGAGCGTATTAATCAGAAGATATCGCTAATTAGGCACTACAAATCGCAATTAGATTATCAAAACCTCGAGCATAACCTAATTGGTCTGAATGCTTACCGCTCCATAGACGGTGGGTCAAACAGTGGTTACATGGAAGGCTTTCTAGAACTTAGTCCAGAGGATATAGAGACTTTTTCATGAAGGTAGTCTTTTTATCTTCCCTCAATGGGCTGGGGGGTGGAGAAAGCAATATGCTTGCCCTAGTTAGGGAACTAAAGCGTGGTTATGGAGTAGACCCCACAGTTGTTATTAAAAAGGGAGGAACCCTTGCAGGATTGGCGATGGGTATGGGGTTGCAAGTAGTGGAGATCCCAGGATTGTCTCTAAGGAGAGGCAAAATGCCATTTTGGAGCGTTGGTGCATACCGTTCTTTAAAAAAACTAATGGGGGAAATTAAACCGGAAATAGTGCACGTTAACGATTTAGAGACATTGGTATACGCGGCCGCCGCAAGAACGCTTGGCAAGCTACCGTTTAAAATAGTTTGGGTTTGCCACGGGTGGTGGTGGTGGCAGCCTAAATTCTGGCCCTTCACTTCTATATACAAACAGGCCGATAGGGTTCTTTCGGTGTCAAAATTCGTGCAGGACAAGCTCCCCGAAAATTTAAGGAAGGCAAAGGGTAAAATAGGGGTGATCCACTTGGGTATCGATACTAATAAATTTTCTCCTCTTGTAAAACCAGACCCTCTGGTAAAAGAGCTTTCGAAGGGGGGCACTCTTATAGGGATGATAGGGCGCTTTCAGAAGCTCAAGGGGCACATGAGGTTGTTGGAGGCCTTAGATGAACCTATTGAAGGACGTCCATATAAGATATTTTTTGTAGGTGATAATACATTTAGAAGAAGAGCAGACGATAGAAACATTAAATTGCTTAAGAGTGCGATAGAAAGAAATGAACATTGGAAAAGTTGCGTAATCTGGACTGGATTTAGGGAGAATATTGAGAGAGTTATATCCGCCTTGGATATAGTAGTTTGTCCGTCTGACTTTGAGACATTTGGATTAGTGAACTTAGAGGCAATGGCGAGTGGCAAAGCCGTCGTTTCCACAAACGTAGGTGGACCCAGAGAAGTTATCACTAATGGAGAAAATGGTTTTCTGTTTGACCCATCAAAAAATCAACTAAAAGAAAAATTAACGGAATTGGTTATAAACAAGGCTCTGCGAGAAACGTTTGGCAAGAAAGCTAGAATCGCAGTCGAGAACAATTTTTCCATAGAGAAACAGGCTCGAGAAGTAGCAAGGGTATATAAAGAAGTTCTATGAAGTTAGTTTATATCAGTCAGGAACCACCATACCCCCCATATCTAGATGGAGGTCGCTTGATACATTACCAATATACGAAGAACCTAAGCCGGAAAATGGGAAACAAATTCGAGTACCATTATTTCTTTGACCCCAAAGAAGGAGATTATCTGAATGAAGTGAGGAAAGAGGTTAGCCCTAATGCGAAAGCGCACCCTCTTACCTTGGGGCAGATGAAAACCAATTTAGCTAAGTATCTCCTAGGAATACCGATAAAGAATCTTATTAAACCCAACCTCGATAAAGAAACAGTTTTGGTTATAGACGGGTTCGGACTTGCGTGGTTGGGTGGGGCTATCAAGCACAACCCAACAATTTACTTTCCCCATGATAGTTTTTCTCTCTTCTATCAATCGCTAGCGTCTGGAACAAAGAATCTACTGGGAAAATGGTTATATCTGCTAATTGGAGTTGGCGTATCCGCCATAGAGAGGAAGGCTTCTCACCTATATGAAAAAATTCTGTTGGTTTCCCTGGCGGACGCAAAGGTATTCTCTAGATTCGGCGGCAAAGCAGCTGTTTTAACTAATGGGGTAGATAGTGACTTTTTCAAACTATCCAAGAAGACAGGCTTACCACACCCCCCAAGGGTAGTTTTCTCTGGAGTGATGGACTACCAACCAAATGTAGATGCGGTGGTTTGGTTTTGCTATAAGGTACTGCCATTAATACAAAAGAATGTACCTTCGACAGAGTTTTTTGTTGTAGGGCGTAGGCCTACCCCTAAAGTGCGTGCTCTCTCCAGAACAAAAGGAGTTAAGGTTACGGGAGAAGTGGAGGAAATCCAAAGCTACTTACAGCAATCAGATGTTTTTGTAGCGCCGATGGTGAGCGGGGCTGGCATCAAAAACAAAGTGCTTCAGGCACTATCTATGGAGAGGCCAATAGTAGCTACTTTACTGGGGCGTAGCGGGATTGAGAACACGCCGGCCATTGTAGATGCGGTCTCTGCGGAAGAATTTGCCGGAGAAGTTGTACGGTTACTTCAATCACCAGCACGTAGATCTAAACTGGGTGCGGTTGGCAGAAAGTTTGTGCTCAAGCGCTACAGCTGGGACCACAGTACCTCTGCGTTAGTAAAAATAGCTAGGGAAACTTTAGAGAAGCTATCTTCCTGATCTCAAGACAACAATCCGTATAGTTTTTAGCATAATCGCGAAATCTAATACCAGAGATTTTCTCTTGGCGTAGTAGATGTCGTACTGGAGTTTAATGTGGGCATCTTTGATAGAACTGCCGTATCGGTAGTTTATCTGAGCCCAGCCGGTAAGACCCGGTTTAATAAGATGTCTCATATTGTAGTGGGGAATAGCCGCCTCTAACTTCTTAACCAACTCTGGTCGCTCTGGTCTTGGGCCGACTAAACTTAGATCACCCCTTAGGATGTTAATGAATTGAGGAAGTTCATCCACCCTTGTTATTCGGAGGAGTTTTCCGATGCTAGTAATCCTAACGTCTTCACTTTGAGTCCATTTTGCCTCTCCGGTTTCGGCGGAACCATCGTCGGAAAGCACTTTCATAGTGCGAAACTTATACATTGGGAAGATTTTCCCATTTTTCCCAACTCGCTTTTGGGTAAATATTACCTGCCCAGAAGAATTTAGCTTGATGAGTATTGCTATGGGAAGGAAAAGAAAGGCAAGAAGAATAATACCTAATGCTCCAGCTACGATATCTATAAAGCGTTTGCTAAATCTGTATGCCGCCAGGTTTATTCCCTCTAAGTTGCGTATGAACCACGACTCATCGAGCATCTCGGGAGAAACTTTGTTCAATAACCTTTCGTAAAACTCCTCTAAGTCAATAGCGGTGATGCCGCTGGCGAGTAGTGAGAACGTACTTCTATCCCTACTCGTTGATTTTGACGAAGATTCCATGACCAAAAGGTTTACGTCGCCTCCTTCCAAGAGTTTTAATGCCTGATTTATGCCTTTTTGGTCACTTGCGAATGTGCCCATGCTTGCATATCCAAGCTCCGGGTTATCTTTGAAGAATTTAACCAGCTCTTTTATCTCAGGATTACTACCCAAGAACAGAACGTTTGTTTTGACGCGTGTGCGTACCGCCTTGTAGGCGAGGAAACGCCAGGCTGATAGGATCAACCCGAATATAGCCGCGAAGATTACTAGGTTACGTCTGGGTTGGATTAACCCGGGAGGGAATAGGTAGAACATGCTTATGCTGCCGAACAGGGAAATAAAGACGACTGCACCCATAGCCCGCAAAGTATCCACTCCCGGGCGGAAGAAGCGCGTCTCGTATAAGTAGCTTCCATAGATAACCACTAACCATAATGGGAAGAGTAGGGAAAAAGGCACGAAGTGATTGGACCATTGAGCTTCCCAATCGTTTCCGTAACGAATCAGAACAAGCAAAAACAGGGATAGATATAGTCCAGCCCAGTCACCAAGAAGAAGGATTGTTTTCCTGAATAGACCACGCTGCATCTCCTTTAATACTACTCGTTTTAGCGAATCGATAAAACTGCCACTTTAGGGTGGTTTTGCGTCTTTACTTTTATCCCCAGTTTTTCCTCATACCCTTTTTAGAATAATTACTATGCTTATATACTTAAAGCTAATCGCGACACGTCTTATCGTGCGGGTTTTTTAAAGGTCGATTGAGACAATTAAAGAAAGTAAAAATACAAACGGAGAAATAATGGGTGATAGGTCGATTCCTAGGTTATTTCATCCGTATGAGTTAAAAATTAATAAATGAAACACATGAAAAATACATTAATTAGGTTTAGTGCTGCAGTAGGTATGCTAGCTATGGTGGTCTTTCTAGCGGCACCAGCTTCGGCTGCTTTGACACTAGGAGCACTTACCATTACTAGTGATGGTAACTTGACCCTTGCGGATAGTGGCACTTTTACGGTTCCGGACATGACTCTATCTGATACATCCACCATAGCGGCTGGGAGCGTCAGTGGGACAACCCTAAGGTCAATTGTCATTACACCGCTAACCTCAACTACGACGGCTTCCATTAGTTACCACGAGGCTCTGAAAGTTCCAATGACTTTCGGAGATGCCGATCACCGAACTTACGGTTTGGCATTAAGCGGTTCTAGGGATGGAGCTGCAGCCGCAAGCTTTGACGGGACAGACACCACTCTTGACATAAGGATGTCTAATGGTGAGGCGAATCATGCGGACTACGATATGCAGGGGATGTATATCAAGACCCAGAATTCAAACGGTGGTACGGCTGGCAGTATAACGGGTGCAAAAGTTGAGGTAGATAGCCGTTCTGGTAGCACAGGCACCACCATACATGGTTTGGATGTCTATGTTAGTCAGGATTCGTCAACACCAACTGAGGTTGCCGGGATTAGAATTTACGATGACAACCAGGATGGTACCGGAACAAACTACGGTATCTTGATGGACGGTGGTTATACCGGTATAGCCAGAGAGTATGGTATTTACCTTAACTCCGTTGCTGGTAGCAGTTGGACTAACGGTATCACCTTTGATGGAACAGTTACCAACGTTCTGGACTTCGCCGAAGCCGATGGAACAAACGGTGCTGACACAGACGCGGGCGTTGACCAATACGCCATAACTGGTTCAACAACAGCTGATGGATTGATCCAGGTTGATATTGCAGGGACAGCGTACTACATTCCTGTTTTTGATGCCGGTAGCGTAACGAACGAGTAACACTAGCTCTAAATCCAACCCGAGTCACTTTTTTTACAAGGTCGGGCTTGGGCGGATTAAAAACAGAAATGATGAAACACAAATCAAAGTTAGGCTACTTGGTCTTCGCTGTCCTGGCGATGGCGTTGGGTATGGGAGGAGTCGCAAATGCTGCAAATCTCACGTTCAACAACACCTATACGATTGACCTATCAAGTCCCGACGTTGACCTCATGATCGCTGGTAACTCTGAGGCGGATAGTCTGGTCGTAGGCACGGGAAGTGTTCAGGTTGCTGTTGGTAGCGGGAACACCTTCACTATCATGTCTACGGATAGGAAATTCGAAGTTACCGGTGCCACTAGTGCTGATGTAACCAATACTTGCGTGGGGGGCGAGGGGAAAGTCGTTATCACCGGCGGTTCTCTTGGTGAGACAATCACCGTTACGCCAACTGACAACACGTGTCCAACGGATACTGGTGGTGGCGGTGGAGGCGGCGGTGGTGGCGGAGGCGGTGGTTCCAGTGGCACTACTGCTACTACTGGCACAACGCTAGCTCCTAGTAAGCCGATCAGCCAAATGACAATTCCTGAGTTGCAGACAGAGCTTGCTCGATTGACGGCATTACTCGCGCAACTACAAGCAGCTGCTGGAGGACCAGCAGCACCTGCCGAAGCGGCAGTTTGCTCTGCGACCTTTAGCACAGATCTTGCCTATGGAATGGTAAGTAATGAGGTAAAGAGAATGCAGGCATTCATGATTAGCAGGGGGCACCTTGCCGCTGGCTACAATACTGGTAACTACTACAGCTTGACTGCTAATGCAGTTGGAGCTTACCAGACGTCCAAGAGCATCTCTCCGGTTCCCAACAGCTTTGGTCCATTAACCAGAGCGGCGGCTAACGCGGATTGTAGTCTCTAGGCGGAAAGGCCAAGTGAAACAAAAGACCAGCCTTTATGGCTGGTCTTTTGTTTTGTGGCTAGTTTTATTTGGTAGCGGCCTTGTATTCCGCTATTTTGGTGGCTATCAGGCTCTCTGGGCTTACCTCACCCTTACTGACTATATTATCAATGTGGATGAACACCTTTTTGGGCATCCAATATGAGTCTACCGAGAGGTCCACAAGTTGAGGCGTTGCGGTATTGGTTTCAGCATCTGTTATGGCCTGAAGAAGAAATGGCTCGCGTAGTTCAATAAACTTGGAAAAGGGTGTGCGATATGCGCGACCCACAAAGAACTGGTCAGTGACCGTGGTGATAGCCATATATCCACCAGAGATTGGCATAGGGACTATCAAATATACCCCTAGTGCGGCGACAATTATTACGGCGCCCACAAATCCGCCCAAGACCATTTTTTTATTCATACAAAGGAGTATATCAAAACTGCTTTTGGGTTAGCAAATAGGTTATTAACTAGCTATAACTCGCTTTCACCAATCAACCGTTCTTATACTTATATATAAGATTGGTTGATTAGGGGTTTGGGTAGTAAAACGGGCATTTGACTTTGTTACGCACCCATTCTAGGCTTAAATAAGCCAATTCACTTTTTATACAATATGGTTAAAAAACTGAATCGCATAGGGGTTGAAGAAAAACTCAAGTCTATAAGCCTGGAGGTATTCACTCCTCGTGAATTCCAAGGAGTCTTCAGTGTACCTCAAAGTACAGCCTCGCTATTTCTAAACCGTAACACCAAAAGCGGACTGTTTTTAAAACTCCGCAACGGTTTTTTACACCTAGTCGGTGTCTTATTACCCGCCTCAAAGTGGCTAAGAGGTTAAACCGGCTTATTCCCTGGTCGTTTACACCCTTATCCACAAGATTTGACTTCTGTTGTAACATCGATTACTATAATAGCATCATTCGAGAACGTCACGCTTCGTGGCGTTCTTTTTTGTTCTGCCTAGCTTAGATTATATCTTTCTTTATTCGGTCTCGAAGCGAATCTATATCCACTAAGTCAACTTTCCCCCGAAACTCTTTAAATAAAGCTTTTATCTTTGTGCTGAGTCTTCTATTGGGTATGCCAGCCCTCATAATAACTTTGTCACTTGACACTATATGTACTTTTGATACGCCCCTCTCTATGGCCTTTCTCACTAGTGGGGCAAAGTCACCGTCCCCCGTAAAAAGATACATTTCCGTTTCACTCTTAGCATTCTCTAACAAATCTATAGTGAGGTCTACGTCGCAATTCCCCTTTCTTTTGTAACCCATATCTATTGTATCCACCACGCTTTCGCCACATTTATTACACACAACGCTTATCTTGCGGTCTGGAATTTTATATATTTGCATTGGTTTCGTTCTCGCCACACTACTATCGAGTCTAGATAACGCATCGAATTCTTTTGTCTCTTCGTCGTTTCCCTGCTCAATCCCAGTATAATAAAACGCCTGCTTACAACCCCACCTCTCTATCAGATGTTTATGTAATTTTCCCCAGTCAATATAAAATCCGCACAGCTCGCTAGTTGTGGCGTCCGCATTGCGTACATCTATAAAGGCGTACTTATCCATTACCCCTATTCTCCCGCTTTGATACTAGCTAGTCAAACCATACGGAAATCGGCAATTATGCGGTAAGGATACGGTTGCGGAGTTCTCCACTCCTTAGGGGCCCTCCACCTTGACCGTCAATACTCCAAAGGTCTCCTTTCTTCTACGACGGGCGAAGTCACCCCGATAATAGGACTAGTTGCCCTTTTTACATTCAGCTGAACTTACTCACTTGTGGAGGGATAGATAGGGTACCGCCTTGTCGCTGAGCAAAGATACTACTTTCCTACATAGACCACGCCATCTTCTTTAGCGCCCTTGATCTGGAGCTGTTGAGCTAGGTTCCCCAGACCCAGACTATCCTGTATTTTGAACCCACCTACACGGGTGCGCGTGAGTTCTTTTAAATATCCGCCCACGTTTAAGTATTTTCCTAGATCTCTCGCGATGGAACGGATGTATGTGCCAGATGAAACTACAAATTTTATCTTAGCAACGGGAGGATCGAAGGAGACAAGCTTCGCTTCTTTTATGGTTACTTTACGCTTTTTGAGCGCCACCCTGTTTCCTTTACGCGCTATCTTATACGCAGGACGTCCAGATATTTTAACTGCCGAGTAGGCAGGAGGAATTTGTTCTATGGTACCGGTAAATTTCTTGAGGGCTAGAAGTAATTTGGCTTTATTCAAGATGCTTTTGGTTTTTACGGGAGTGATTGTCCCCTCGGCATCATCGGTAGGGCTTGTTTTCCCGAATTCTATAGTGGCCTCATATTCCTTGTCGGCATTTTTTAGTATCTCTCCCAACTTTTTAGTTGAATCTCTTCCTATAGCCACAACTAGAACTCCCGAAGCAAGAGGGTCAAGGGTGCCGCCGTGTCCTACGCGCTTAACGTTGGTTATTTTACGTATTTTGTTGACGACGTCGTGGGAAGTAATCCCCTTAGGCTTATTTATCGCCACTATCATGGTATGCGTTACTAACCGTCCTTCTAAGTTCAATCAGGGTGTGGTCTTTGAAAACGATTAACCCGATGAAGTAGGTTAGAAGAGCGGTAAATATGGTGAATATAAAGGGAATATTCAAGAAATTCATCCCTAAAATCACAATAGCCATGAGGGCGGTGGCTTTAATGATGCCACCAATGCGGGGCAAAAGGTGGAAGGGGCTTACGGCCCTAGCCTTCCTCCAGAGGACCCCGTTTATGGTTAACTGAGAGATAACGCTGGAGACAGCCGCCCCTATTATCCCGAAGACAGGAATCATCAACCAGTTAAGGATGACGTCTAGAACAGAACCAAAAGTCCAAAACGGAACCAAATCCTTTTGCTTATTGTGGGCGAAGAGAGAGTGAATGAGTACCGTGGCCGGGAAAGTTAGGAGCAAAGTCAAGGAAAGAATTCTTAGGGATGCGGCTGATCCTAGGTAGGCATCTCCGTAGAAGAGATTGGATATTTGCTCGGCGGTTAGCAGGATGCTCACGACCAGCGGAATAGCCATGAGCATTACGGCCGACAACCCTCTTTCGACAACCCTGGTGAACTCCTCGGCGTTTGTTTTTACCAAACGGGAAAGAGTGGGGAAAAGTCCTCCCACAATCAAGGCGGGGAGGAGGTAGAAAAAGGCAATCGGTTTTTGAGCTGCGGCGTACAGTCCAACTGCATGGGCGTCAAAGAACCAACCAATCATTATGGTGTCCACGTTCACCATCAACGTTCCAAAGATAGAAGCTAGGGTCATGGGCCAAGCGGCGCTGATGAGGGAGCGTATCAAAGTGCGATCAAAGTGGGAAATAATTCTTTTAATGTATGGGAGAAGAAAACTTACGGTAGCGATAAATCCCACACCGGCTCCAATAGCATAGGCTAAGGTAAGTGTTTCTGGAGCGGGGCGTAGGAAGAGAGCGATAAAACCAATTCCCACAATTACTACTTGGGTAAAGATATTTATTAACGCCTCCAACTCCATGCGCTCTTCTGCTCTGAAGATGGAACTTCCGAAACGACGCAGAGAATCAAAGATGAATAAAGCCGCAGTAGCGAGGATTAAAGTTTTGCTAATGGGGATGCTGGTTATGAGAGGTGTGCCGAATACAATAAAGAACAAACTCAACAGAAGAAGCGCCATTTTGAGGACAAGGGATGTAGAGAAAAGAGCCATTCTCTTTTCCTTGTCCTTGGCGACTTCCCTGATCAGGACTCCGCTTAACCCAACATCGGAGAAGATAGTCACCAGACCCGCCAAGTTAGTCATGTAGGAGAAAGTACCGTACCCAGCTACTCCCAAGACCCTGGCGGCGTAGAAAATGATCGCTACGCGCAAAAATCGGCCCGTTATCTCGCCAAAAGAAAGCCAAAAGGTGTTCTTGGCTATAGTCTGGGCCGTATTCTGGTTATGGAAGAGGAAGCGCTTCAACTTGGAGTTCTCCCCAGATTTTGGCATATATCCAATATAAGTTTATAATGCCTTATATTCAACGAGCTAACATGGCAGAGAAGAAAAATAAGAGATTTGGATTTGGGATGGCGGTGGCGATGACGTTCACCGTCGTTGTTTTGCTTCTAGCGGGAGCATATATCTGGAGAATAACTCCTCGTCCATATTCGGCGGTGATTTTGGCGAGCGGAGATGTATATTTTGGCCAACTTTCATATTTCCCAAGACTTTCACTCTCCGATCCGTACACGCTGCAAACGGTAGCTGACCCTAATAACCCAGAGCAAGTTACTTCGCAGATAGTACCCTTGGATTTGTTGGTGTGGTCCCCGAATAAATTGTTTTTGAACCGCAGCCAAGTGGCTTCAATCAGTAGAGTGGGTGAAGATAGTCAGGTGATGCAGTTGATCCGCAGTCGGAACGTTACGCAATAAATTTGACGCAAGATTACGAGCAAGTAAGATACCATGGCTATGAATATCAAAATGTACAGCACCCCCTTTTGCAAGTATTGCAAACTAGCCAAGGAGATTTTCAATAAAAAGAATCTTAGTTTTGAAGAAATAGACATAACCCAGAATCAAAAGCTGATGGAAGAGATGTTAAAGAAATCCAATGAGATGACGGTACCTGTATTTGACATCAACGGACAGATTCTAGTAGGCTTCAACCGCACTAAGCTTGAAGAAGCATTAGTAAAGGTCGCTTAACTTTCGGGCAACTATGGCTTATCAGTGCCGACAATGTAATAGAGTTGGTAGTGAAGCTGGAGCTTGCCCGGTGTGTAATATTCCGATGAACATTAGATTGCAAGACAATACGCCGGACACCCCTGTGGTTCCTGCAGAAGAGCCTACCCCCGAGGTAGCTCCTATAGTGGCTCCTGAGGTTCCCATGGAGACTCCTCCTGCTGAGGAGACCCCTGCCGAAGGTGGCGATCCGACTGTAGCCTAGGTTAACCCAGGCTCGTAAAAATAAAGAGGCCTCCCCGATTGGGGAGGTTTCTTTTTGGGAACGCTTTGCTAAAATGGGTTCTATGTTTGAGCTCATAATCATTGGTGGAGGCCCTGCGGGGGTGGCAGCCGCTATTTACGCCGCCAGGAAGAAGATAAAAACAGCCATTATCACAGAGGAATTTGGCGGTCAATCTACTATTTCAGACGATATCCAAAACTGGATCGGACAAACTAATTTGTCAGGATTTGATCTGGCGAAGCAGTTAGAAGCCCACCTTCGGGTCTACCAAAATGATATTGAGATAGTGGGAGGGCAGAGGGTGGAGAAGGTAGAGAAACTTGGAGATCGCTTTAGGCTGGCGATAGCGGATGGCATCACATATGAGGCTAAAAAGGTTTTGGTAACTTCGGGGAGTCACAGAAAAAGACTAGAGGTTCCCGGTGGGAAAGAGTTTGATGGAAAAGGTGTCGCGTATTGCGCCACGTGCGATGCGCCTCTCTATCAAGACAAAGATGTGGCGGTTGTTGGAGGAGGAAATGCGGGATTGGAGTCGGTAATCGATTTGGAACCCTACGCCTCAAAGATATATCTTTTGCATCGCAGAGATGAGCTTAAGGGGGACCCGGTTAGCCAAGAAAAGATCAAGGGCATGAAAAAGGTGGAGATTATATACAACGCCGATACGCAAGAGATCATGGGTGACAAGTTTGTTACGGGGTTGCGATACAGAGACAACAAGACAGGAGAAGAAAAAACGCTTGCAGTGCAGGGAGTGTTCGTGGAGATCGGCATTGTTCCCAACAGCGACATCGTGGCAGATCTAGTTAAGTTGAACAGTAGGGGAGAAATCGTGGTGGATCACAAAACCCAACTCACAAGTGATCCGGGTATTTGGGCAGCGGGAGATGTAACAGATGTTTTGTACAACCAAAACAATATATCGGCAGGAGACGCTATCAAAGCGGTACTTAACATCTACGACCGCATTACTGGTCAGAACAGGGAAGTAAAGTAGTTAATACTCAACTGTCGCACATACCACAATCACATGGCTAAAAGAGTTATTAGCGTAAAAGTGAATAAGGACATTTCTTCAGAACCCCAGCTGAAGCCGAAAGTATTGAAGCAACTAAAGAGGGCATCTGCAGATTACAAGGCGGGGAGAAATGTATCCGGGAGTTTTTCTTCAATAGAAGATTTAGCCAAGCATCTGGGGATATAGGTGAAAGCTTATAGGAATACCCATCCAATAACTTTATAAAGTTATCTCTGTTTTGACTAACTTTATAAAGTTATGTATCATAATAATATGATGACTATTCGCCAAAAGCTTGAAATCATCAAAGCGACGCTTGGATTAACCCAAACGAAACTCGCTGAAAAATTAAGCGTGTCTTTTGTTGCTTTCAATAGCTGGTGGACTGGTAAATCAATACCCAGACCCAAAATGCAGGCCGCCATTGACGAGCTGTTTTTGCAAGTAACTGGGCAAAAAGTGATTCCAGCGGATCAACTGTTGGCAAAGAAAGACGCATTAGCCCAGAAATCACCTAAGTACAAAAGTGTTGTTTCGGAGATTCTGGATAACCCCGATATTCGCGACCAATTCATTTTGAAGCTTACTTACCATAGTAATAGCATTGAAGGAAGCACATTGACTGAGCCCGATACTGCTGCCGTACTTTTTGATAACGTGGCTCTCCCTAATAAAAGTCTGACAGAACAGTTGGAGGCAAAAAACCACCAGACAGCCTTGAATTATCTATTTGATTATGTTTCCAGAGAACAGAGAATCAATGAAGATTTGGTACTGAAACTTCATAGCATACTCATGAATGGTGTCAGGTCAGATGCCGGGCTTTATCGTCGCCACGCCGTACGTATTACCGGCGTTAACTTGCCGACGGCCAACTACATTCGGGTACCCGATCTTATGCCGAAAGTTTTAACGGATGCAGGGAGAACCACGAAAGACATTATCGGCCTGTCGGCGGACATCCATAGCCGATTTGAGCAGATTCATCCTTTTTCTGATGGCAATGGCCGCATAGGTCGCTTACTTATGAGCGCCATGCTTCTTAAAAAAAATCTTGCTCCAGCGATTATCCGCCAGGAACAGAAACGGCTGTACTATACATACCTCTACAAAGCTCAAACCAAAGATGAGCAAAGTCAGTTGGAAGACTTTCTCTGCGATGCCGTTACGGATGGATTTAAGATATTGGAACGCATGGATATAAAATAGTTCCGATCTCATGAGCTACCCTAGTGGTTTTGGTTCTAACTTTGGTATGCTTTGGGTATGATAGATATAGAAACAATGGACAAGGAGAAAAATACGAAAATTAACATTGCTCGGTTGATAGCTCCAGTTATAAGTTCACGTGATGTGATGGGCACGTTGAGAACTGAGATCAATGTCACCGATACACAGGTGGTCAGTTTGGATTTTAAGGACGTAGATTTCATTTCACGTTCGGCAGCACACGAGCTATTGTCTGTAAAAGAGGATCTTGTTAGAAAAAGGGACAAAAAGGAGATATACTTCGTAAATTTGAATAACCCCGTAAGAGACATGTTCCGTGCTACTGCTGCAAATCGTGCTGCTCCCAAAAGCAAGGAGCCTGAGTTCAAGGCGGAAGAGGTGGATCTAACTACTCTACTAAAAGAAGTTAGAATTTAGCTCTCATAGCCAACTCTGGCACCCAAACCCCAGTATTCCTCATAATCTCAATAATCTCAGTCCGAACATCCTTCACGATACTGCCAGCGAGTTTTGACAACCCCATACCCGGAGAGTAGTATGGGTTAACGGTCATGAAAAAACTCATAAAAATTAACATAAATTATGAACCAGACATTAGTGGTGGCGTTATTTGTGCTTTTGGGGGTGGCGGTAGGGTATTTTACAAGGCAACAAGTTGCCTCGAGGCTTAAGGGTAAACAGGGAGAGAAACTAGAGGAAGAGGCCCAAAAGGCCAGAACTCAAGCGCAGGAGATCATTTTGGAAGCCAAAGACAAGGCGGCTTCTTTGATTGATGAAGCTCGCCAGGAAGAGAAAGAACGTAAGTTATCCATTACCAAATTGGAGGAACGCCTCATAGAAAAAGAGGGAGCATTAAGTACTAAAGAAAAGGAGATAGAGGAAGTGAAGAAGGGTCTAACTAGCAAGGAAGGGGACCTAGAAAACCTACGTAAAGATTTTGAAGGCACCAGAGCGCGTATTCAGGAAGATCTCGCCAAAATTTCTGGGATGAAGCCGGAAGAGGCAAAGAAAAAGTTAATTGATGAGGTAAAAGATCAGTACAGGGAAGATCTTGTGCAAGTCTTGCACGAGCTATCCCACGATCGTAAAGAAGAGGTTGAGAAAAAAAGTATGGAAATTATGACGGCGGCTATGCAGCGCTATGCCCGTTCTCACGTTTCCGACGTTACGACATCGATCTTTACTCTCCCGTCGGAAGATCTGAAAGGGAAGATTATCGGAAGAGAAGGAAGGAACATTAGGGCCATAGAAAGATTGACCGGTACGGAGCTTATTATTGATGAAACCCCCGAGACTATCATTATTTCATCTTTTGATCCGATGCGCAGAGAAATTGCGCGGTTAGCTTTAGCTAAGCTTGTAAAAGATGGACGTATTCAGCCGGCGAAGATTGAAGAGAGGGTAGAGGAAGCAAAAGCTGAGATCGAGAAGAGAATGTACGAAATTGGGGAAGAGGCTGCATTCGAGACAGGGATCTTCGATTTGCCGAAGGAAATCATTCATCTCCTTGGAAGATTGAACTTCCGTACTAGCTTTGGACAAAACGTTCTGACCCACTCCATAGAAATGGCTCACCTGGCAGGGATGATAGCGGCAGAACTGGGGGCAGATGTCGAGGTGGCTAAAAGAGGAGCGCTCCTTCACGATATCGGAAAGGCCATTGACCACGAGGTTGAAGGAACCCATGTGGAGTTAGGGAGAAAGATCCTTAGCAAATACGGGGTATCCGAAGCCGTGGTCAAGGCGATGGAGTCCCACCATGACGACTATCCTTTCTCCACCTCAGAGTCATTCATTGTGGCGGCGGTGGACGCCCTTTCAGCCGCAAGGCCAGGCGCCAGGAGAGGCACTCTAGAACACTATATCAAGCGTTTAGACGACCTGGAGAAGGTTGCAAGCAGCTTTGATGGGGTGCAGCAAGCCTACGCCGTATCGGCCGGGAGGGAGCTTAGGATCTTCGTAATTCCCGAGAAAATAGACGATTTTGGGGCATTGCAGCTTGCGAGGGATATAGCCGGCAAGATCAAATCAGACTTGAATTACCCCGGTGAGATCAAGGTGAATGTAATCAGGGAAACCAGGGCGGTTGAGTACGCCAGATAGGGGGATTTGCCTCCTTTGAGTAAAAAGGTTAGTGTTTAAGCGATTATTTGGTATAATCATTAAGCTAAACTTCAGTAAAAGAAAGGTCGGGAAAAAATTCGTTTGTAAATGAAAAAACCAGAATTAATAGAACAAGTGCAGTCAGCGGCAGGGCTTGCAACCAAGCGTGACGCTGAAGCTGCGGTAGATGCGGTGTTTGATACCATTGCCAAGGCTATGAGCCGCGGCGAGGAGGTAGCCATGCCTGGTTTTGGAACCTTCAAGGTTTCAAAGCGTGCGGCTCGTCAAGGTATTAACCCAAGGACAGGTGAGAAGATTCAAATCGCCGCAAAGACTGTGCCTAAGTTTAGTGCCGGTAAGGGACTAAAAGACGCAGTTGCCTAAACGTTTCGGTAACTAAAAGTAAAAGCCCCAGCAATGGGGCTTTTATTTATGTCGATTTCTTTAGTTGATCCCCAGAGTCTCGCCAACCTTCTCTCCGGTTTCTATAAACAGTTCGTAGAGTTTCTTCACTTCCGTAAGACTTTGCTCGGCGAGAGATCGAGGCGTTACTTCAAGAAGAGCGGGAAGAGCTTCGGTCGTGGTGACTACTGCCTCTAACGGTTGGACTTCTGGAACAACCGGGACAACGAGAAGGGAAGTTGCGTAGTTTTCCATAATGAGCGTAGCGGCTTGGGTTTGCAGATCATGGGCTTTTTGCAAAGTAGCCTTGGATTCATCCGTTTTTGAAACGAAAGTGCTGGGTTCGATCAGTTTCAACCCCTCCAGCCTCTCTACATCCTTTAAGATGTTTTCTAATCTTTCATCTGCGAGCGTGAGGACCGATGGGGTGTATGAATACACAAGGGTGAATTCAAGGATTTCCTTGGCGCCTATAGTGTAGGCTCCCTCGCGGTAGGCGATAATCTCATCGATTAGAAGATCCACCTCTTCTAGGGTTTGAACTGCGGCGAGTGCCGTGAGTTTGTCGTTGTAAAAAGCGCTGTATTCGTTGGCGCGCTCTATAAGCTTGTTGCGCAGCTCAAGTTCGGGAGTCTCATCCTCAAACTTTATGGCCTCGAGCTTGGTGCGCATTTCAACCACCCTTTCATCGGCTTTCTTGAGGGCATCGGTAGTGAGCTCTATCTTTTTGGCCAAACGCTCTTCCGGGGCAACATCGTCGGCTACGATGAGTTGCGCAAAATCCATGCTTTGAGCCCTAACCACCGGGCCTATGAAGAGAGACAAAGAAAACAGGGTAGTTATGGAAAGGTATTTAATAAAACTTCTCATCTTTAGTAGCCTTTAGCTTGAGTTAACAATAGATCGATCTCTTTATCGGCATTGGAATCCCCATCGCTAGGAGTAGTAGCCATAACGAGTTTATTTTCCCTCTCTCCAGATATGTAAGCCACTTCACTAAGACGAGCATCGATAGTTTGATTGATGGAACCGGCTTCACTTGCGAGGCTCTGTTCATCTACTCCTTGGAAGGTGGGGGAAAGAGGCGTGCGCAACATGGTGGCCACTCCTCCGAGAGCGATGAAGACAAAGAGCATAACTACGAGTCCAATGGATAGGGTAGTGCTTAGGCTTTGGGTTAAGCCAAAGAAACGAGCCGGCATGGGTTCACTTCTGTATAAAATAGTGGTGCGGGCACTTCTTGCAAAACCAGCATCGGGTTCAATGCTCTTTAGGGTAGATAACTGTTTAATTATGTGTTCCTCTTTCATTTTTTAGATAAAGTAACTTTTAGTTTCTTGAGAGCGCGGTGTTGGATCACTTTGACCGCATTCTCGCTCTTATCAACCGCTCTTGCCACTTCTCCGTGAGGCAGATCCTCCACGAAGCGCATAATGAGCACGTCCTGTTCCACTTCGGTAAGTCCGCCAATTGCGTTCAAGATCTTCTCCCACTCTAGCTTGACTTCAAGCTTGGCAATGAGCGAATTATCAATACCTAGTGCCTCCGGAGAGACTGCCTCGATGTCCACGGAGAACTCGTTCTTACGGTAATAATCTATGACGCTGTTGCGAGCTATCCGGTAGAGCCAGCTGCCAAAGGGGTGTCCCTGGGGCTTGTAGCCCCCCATATTCTCCCAAGCCTTCATAAAAGCATGCTGGGTGATATCTTCCGCCTGTTGCTTGTGGCTCACCTTAAAGAGCACGAAGCGGTAGATCTTGGGCAAATAATAGTCGTAAAGAATCCCGAATGCTTCGGAATTTCCCTTTCTAGCTTTTTCTACGAGGTTTTTCTCACCCTCCATCATTTAAAACGAAATACCTGGTGGCTTAGTTACCGGCTCCGGTAGCCGTTTTTTCGGGTCCTAGGTGGTCAAAATCACTGTTATTTTTTGCATTTCCCTCCGCAATTGAGTTCCACTCTTCATTTAGGCCCTCTGTAAAGATTATTTTCACCTGGGGCGCTGGTTCCACGCTGGGGGAGGATTTTTGGATTTCAGGCTTATCTGGCAGCGATTCCACAATATTGGCCTGGAGAGGTTCGGGGGGGATTTGATCGCGGTTTAAATAGGCGAAGAAGGCTACGCCTAAGGTCAACACAACAACGGTTATGGAAGTAGATAACTTCATTGGCTATAGAATTATACCCTATCAGATTGGGTGACGTCTTCAAGTTAGATATGAACAACTATTCTAAGTGAACCTCTTCTCTGAATTGGTTGAGTCGTTTGGAGAGTAGCGGATACGCCTCAAGAGTTGGAGAGTTTTGTAAAAGTTCTTCCGCCTTTTCCTTTGCGGTTTTTAGAAGTTCCGGGTTTTGCAAAGCCTTAAGGGTCAAATCGGGCGTGCCTGTTTGGGTGTCTCCCAAAAATTCTCCTGGGCCCCTAAGGTGCAGATCCATTTCAGCGAGTTCAAAACCATTTTTAGCTTGAATCAAAGATTCGAGGCGCGCCTTTGTGTTTTCAGTTTTGGAATCGGTGAAGAGCAAACAATATGATTGATGCTCTCCTCGTCCTACGCGTCCTCGGAATTGGTAAAGTTGGGCTAAGCCGAAACGATCTGCGCCTTCAATTAGCATGATGGTCGCGTTGGGCACGTCCACCCCTACTTCAACTACAGAAGTGGAGACAACGATATCGCATTTTCCCTCCACGAAGGCTTTCATTACGGCTGTTTTCTCTGCGATCTTCATTTTCCCATGGAGCATGGAGACCTTGAGGTCTGGAAAAACTTCTTTAGAGAGTTTCTCGTATTCCACTTTGACCGCTCTTACCTCCCAAGCCGCTTTTTGTTTGGAGGTGAAGACCTGATCTTTGTTTTCAGACTCTTCAATGCGCGGACAAATTACGAATGCTTGTCTGTCAGACTTGATCCGTTCTTTGATGAACTGATACGCTTTGTCTCTGTTGGTGGGATCTACTAGTTTGGTGATGATCGGCTTCCTGCCCTTGGGGAGTTCGTCTATTAAGGAAAGATCCAGGTTACCAAAGATGGTCATGGTGAGAGTGCGGGGGATGGGGGTGGCGCTCATCGAGAGGAAATGGGGGGTTATGGAGGTGGTTTTGGTGATCTCTGCCCTTTGTCTTACGCCAAAACGGTGCTGTTCGTCTATCACCACCAAACCCAATTTTTTGAAGGTAATTTGCTTTTGAATAAGGGCGTGGGTGCCGACAGTAATGCCGATATCTCCGGAGGCGATCTTTTTGATGAGCTCAGATTTCTTGAGCTCCGCTTCGAGATTTTCTCCGTAGAATACTTTCGATTCTTTTCCGGTTAGAAGAGCGATGCCCCCATCGTATTCTTCAAAGAATTTAGTGAGGGTTTTGTAATGCTGGCAGGCGAGGATTTCCGTGGGAGCCATAAAGGCTGCTTGGTGCTTGTCGTTCACCGCAACGAGGGCGGCGATACCAGCGACAATTGTTTTCCCGGACCCAACATCTCCCTGGAGAAGGCGATTCATCGGGTGGTGGCGCTCAAGGTCATTTAAAATTTCGTCCAAGCTTTTCTTCTGAGAGGCGGTGAGCTCGAAAGGCAAGAAACTAAAAAGTTTTTTCAACTCTTTTTGGTCATACGCAATTGGATATGCTTCTAACTTTTGAAGCTTAGCTCTTTCTTGAAGGTTACGCAGTTGCAACAGTAAAAGATCCCTAAAAGAGAAACTTTTAATAGCGCGCAGGGCATCCGCTTCTTTCTTGGGGAAATGAATATTTTGTAAAGCTTCATTTACATCCGGCAAATTCAAAGACTTCAGGGTTTCTTGAGGAATGTATTCAGGAAGGACCTCTAGGTTTTCCAAAATGGGTTTGATGATAAACCTTAAACCTCTCGAGGTTATCCCCTTAGTTTCTTTGTATATGGGAACGAGCCTGCCGGTATGTTGGGTCTCTTTTTCTCTTCCTCTGATTTCCGTGAGTTCATATATAGGGGATTGGAGAGTGAGTTTCCCTTTGTATGTTCCTACTTTTCCAGAGAAGTTCGCTACCCTCCCTTCCTTAAGGGTGTTTTCAATATATGGTTGGTTGAAAAAGGTGACGGTTAACGGGGAACCTTCTTCGTCCACGACGGAAACTTCTGTGATGACAAGGTGGCGATAGGGGATACGCCTGGTGGTGGTTTTTTGAACAGTGCCCCTAAGGGTTGCCTCCCCCCCTTTTTTGAGTTCGGATACCTTGAGAAACTCACTGCGGTCATCGTAGCGGGTGGGAAAATGCCAGAGGAGGTCCTTTGCTGTCTTTATGTCGAGTTTTTTAAGCTGGCCAAGGAAACGTTTGCCAACTCCAGAGAGGACGTTATCTATTGGGTCTCTAAGATGAGTCATCTTCTTCTATTTTATGCCCCTATTTACCCTAGGGGAATATCTATTCCGCGACTTTTGGATTGAAAAGGTGTCTTATTAGTATAAAATCCACGATAGGGTGAGGTACCCAAGAGGCTGAAGGGGACGGTTTGCTAAACCGTTAGGTCGGTTCGCGCCGGCACGAGGGTTCGAATCCCTCCCTCACCGCAGACAACATTTTTTATCGAGAGACCGAGATGGTTCGAATCCGATCCCCCGGAGCCAAATTGTATGTTGGGAAGGAAGCCGTTGGTTGACACGATCAAGGAGTTTCGTATAATAACAGCGTATTAAGACGAAGAGGGATCCGACTGGTGCTAGTGCCTTAGGAGCCCTTTTCTTTTTTATTTGTGTTCAATATGCGTTTTGACATTATCTAGGTAGTCGTAGTATTCAGAGCCAAGCGACTTATAGAGAGAGGAGGCAAATTCTTTATTTGGGAACAATATTTTCTCAAACTTGTCCTTGCTAATTAGGTAATCAACTAGTTTCTTATAATCTCCATCACCGGATACTAAAACAATCCTGTCAAAATCTTTATTTTCAATTAAGGTTTTCATTGCCTCAAAAACTATATCCGTATCAACGTTACCCTTCTTCTTAGCTAGGAGTTCCTTGTTATGCTCCTTGAACGAGACTATAAAGCCCGCCTTCTGGAGGCTGTTATATAGAGTTTGCTGATCCTCTGAAACGTAGCCAAGGAAATAATATGCTTCAATAGCATTATATTTGTCTTTCAGATAGACCCTTAGCTTAGAATGGTCAGCCTTCCAGTTATTTTGCATCGTTCCTAGGTAAAGATTCTGACCGTCTACGAAAGCCAAATTTTTCATACAATTTAATTATACATACTTGAATAAACAGGTTCTAACATCGTCCATTAGGGGGTCACGTTTCTAGTGTTAATCTAACAAAATAGGTTCTAACGTCATCTATCAAGGGGAGGACAAGCCGAGTGGGGCAACTGAGACACCTATTTTGAGCATTGAAAAGACCCCTCAAAAACCCTTACACTGCTTGATAGTGCTTGGTTCACAACCGAGTCGCACCGTATATGCTAGTAGAAATAATGAGGGGTTTGGGGCCGGAGTTTTTTGATATATTCGGCGTTTTGACCTTTATATACATAATTTTCTTTTCTCACACCCTATTGAAAGGCAAGAGACTGCCTAAGGGGTTTGTGATTCTTCTGTTGGTTATAGGACTTATCGGTTTTTTCGTTGACCTATTCTTTGCGTCCTCTTTTTTAACAGGCCTTTGATTTCTTTATCGAAGCTTAACGTTATAAAGTAAATATGTTAATGAAATAGACATGCGCCCGTAGTTCAGATGGATAGAACGTCAGCTTGCGGAGCTGAAGGTCGCAGGTTCGAGTCCTGCCGGGCGTACAAGGGAATTGATATATACTAAAAGGAATGGATTAGTTATTAATTCTGGGGCTAGTTGCAGCGGCGCTCACGAGCCTCGCTGGGTTTCCGCAATTTATGAAGAGCCTCAAGACTAAATCTACTACAGACGTGTCGCTGGGTATGTTCGTCACCTTAGTATCTGGAATCATCCTGTGGCTAATGTACGGTTTCGCCGTAAAAGATGTGCCCATAATCGCAGCAAATGTAGTAGCATTTATCATAAACTTCCCGATTCTTGTATTGAAGTTGAGATATAAATAGAACGTGGCGAAAGTAATTCTCATTTCAGGAGGTAGTGACGGCTTGGGCTATGCAATAGCCAAACGGCTTTTGCCAAGGAACAAAGTTACTATCTGTTCTCCCACCAAAGAGAAATTAGAGAAAGCTGCAAAAGAATTAAACTGCGACTTCGAGGTTTGTGATGTCTCCGATAAGGGTGATGTCAAAACTATGGTAAACAACATTGTTGAAAAACACGGCAAGATAGATTGCCTGGTAAATAACGCAGGGCTATGGATTCAGGGAGAGCTGGACTCTAACGACCCAGACAACATCAAAAGAGTTCTAGAGGTTAACACTCTAGGGGTGGTGCTTCTATCTAGAGAAGTCATACCCCATATGAAGAAAGAGAAAAATGGCTTAATCATCAACGTAGTTTCCCAGGCAGGAATTTATGGGAAGGCAGAGAGGGGAGTGTACACTACCTCTAAGTTCGCCATCGCGGGCCTAACAAAATCTCTCGCTGATGCACTAGCCAAATACGGAATCAAGGTTACTGGCCTTTACCCAGGCAAGTTAAGAACCCAGATGTTCCAGAAGATGGGTATTAAGAAGGAAATGGACAATGGTCTGGAGCTTGAGGAGGTGGCAAGAACGGTGGAGTTTATTCTCTCAGCAGACAAAGACACCCTTTTCCCAGAAGTTGGGATCAAGCACATAAACAACTAGCGGAGGTTCGAACGTTATCTATTAATGAGTGCAAGGGTTGTACAACTTTGTATATAATTATTGAATGTCCGCTATTGAAGAATGTCCGTTCTGCCACGCAGACGAAAGGAAGATAAAAGAGAACGACCTAGCTTTCGTTATTCTAAGCAACCCCCGCAAGATGAAGGGACACTTTTTAGTAGTACCCAAAAGACACGTAGAAAAACCTTGGGAACTTATAGATAGAGAAGTAAAAGCCATATTTAGTTTGGTGTTTTTTGTCCAAAAGAAGGTATCAGAGAAACTCTCTGTAGGTTGCGACGTTCGCCAGAATTATAGGCCTTTCCTTAAACAAGGTAGAGTCAAAGTAGATCACGTTCATTACCATATAATGCCAAGAGATTTTGAAGATGAACTATATACGAAAATAGAGTACAAAGAAGCAGAAATGTTTGCTGAGCTTACACCAGAAGAGAGAGGGGAGATGGAAAAAGTTTTGAGTTAGACATACTGGGTTAACTAGCGTGGTGTGGTAGGATTTTTGTATGAAGCTGAAAACTCTCCAATAGAACTTTAGTATGGAGACAAAACTACAAGTAGGAGTGAAAGCCCTCATTAAAAACCTTGAGGGTAAGTATCTAGTTTTGAAGAGAAATCCGGAAAAGTATCCGGAGATAGAGGATCTATGGGATATTCCTGGTGGACGCATTGATCCGGGAATATCTCTTCGAGAGAACCTATCCAGGGAGATCAAAGAAGAAACCTCGTTGGAGTTAGCAGGTGAGCCGAAACTTTTGGCAGCTCAGGACATACTGAGAATAGAGGGGAGACACGTTATCCGATTGACCTACGCGGCTGAGGCAAAGGGACAAGTCCAAATAGTGGGAGATGAGCACAGCGAATATCAATGGCTGGGGTTAGAAGAGCTTAAAGCTCTGGATGGGTTGGATAAGTATCTTAGAGAACTTTTGGAGACTAAGACACTCCTATAGCCACGGATTTATCTTTACAACCCTCCATCTCAAACATACAATCAAGCCGGAAAGTCGTTAGTACCCGCCCATAACTCAATGGTAGAGTAGCGGACTCTTAATCCGTAAATCCAGGTTCGAGCCCTGGTGGGCGGACACCTTCAACTTACTTGTATAATAAAACATATGGATATTCCTAAAGAAATCCAAAATATCAGCCAGAAATTGGCCGATGCTGGGTATAAGGCATATCTTGTCGGGGGATGCACTAGGGACCTACTTTTAGGGAAAGCACCCAACGATTGGGATATTGCAACTGACGCCAAGCCGGAGGAAATACAGGGCCTGTTCAAAGATGCTTTTTATGAAAATGAATTTGGAACGGTAGGGGTCAAAAGCGGATCCGAAGATCCAACCTTGAAGGTGGTTGAGGTTACCACCTTCCGTAAGGAGGGAAGGTATACAGACAAACGTCATCCAGACGAGGTAGTTTTTGCAAAAACCATCGAGGACGACCTTTCTCGTAGGGACTTTACGATCAACGCCATAGCGATAGATCTTGTAGAGAGCGAAGAGCCCATAGATCCCTTTGGAGGGAGAGATGACTTATCAAAAAAGATAATTAAGGCGGTTGGAAATCCTAAAGAGCGCTTTGGAGAAGATGCGTTGAGGTTAATGAGGGCGGTAAGGCTCTCGGCCCAGCTTGGGTTCCAAATTGAGGAGAGAACCTTGGAAGCTATTAAGAAGGAGGTAAAATCTATCGGGAATATAGCGCTTGAAAGGGTGCGAGATGAATTCTCCAAGCTTTTGATGTCCGATGGAGCAATGGATGGGGTAAGGGTGCTTCAGAAAACTGGGCTTTTAGATCAAATCATCCCTGAGTTGTCTGAAGGGATAGGCGTGGAGCAAAATAAACACCACATATACGATGTTTTCGAACACAATGTTCATTCTTTGGAATATGCGGTAGGGAAGAACTTTCCGTTGGATTTGAGGTTGGCCTCCTTGCTTCACGACGTAGGTAAGGTTGGCACGCGAGAGTGGCGCAATAATCCAAGAGGAGAAAAAATGAAGGGCGGCAAAAAGGGTGATTGGACCTTTTACCAGCACCAATATCTAGGGGAAAAGCTTTCAAGAGATATTTTGAACCGTTTGCGATACCCAAAAGAGGTGATTAAAAGAGTGGCGCTGTTAATTAGAGAACATATGTTTGTGTATGACCCGGAGATGGTAACAGAAAAAGGGGTGCGCAGGTTGGTTAGGAGGGTGGGCGAGGAGAATGTGGATGCTCTCATTAAGGTACGGGAGGCAGACCGTATTGGTTCGGGTGTGCCCAAAGCCCAACCGTATAGATTGAGACATCTGCAGGCCATGATAGAGAAAGCTAAGAAGGAGCCGGTGGGTGTGGGGCAGCTGAAGGTAGATGGGAATCTTCTAATCAAGGAGCTTAAGATGGAACCGGGTCCGCGTATGGGAGAAATTCTCGTAATTCTTCTAGAGGAGGTAATAGATGACCCAAAGAGGAATACCAAGAAATATTTGATGGATAGGGCTAAGGAGTTAAATGCCCTTTCGGATGTGCAGTTGGATGTCTTCTCCAAAAGAGCCAGAGAGGCAGCGAAGGAGGAGCAGAAACGCCTGGATGATGCTATAAAAGAAAAATATTTCGTGAAGTAGAAGGCGGATCGTAGTGTTAACGGTAGCACGCAGGCTTCGGGTGCCTGTAGTCTGGGTTCGAATCCCAGCGGTCCGACAGATAAAGTATTATATTGATTATGGGGCCTATAGTTTAGTGGTAGAACAGTGCATTCGCATTGCACAAACGGGAGTTCGATTCTCCCTAGGTCCACAGTTGACTTCCCAGTGTTTTTGTGGTACTCTGTGCGTATCCTAAGACTTCGGTCTGAAGGTGGGACTCTTGCGCTAGAGTCTCTATGTAACTTGAGGCGCGTCTCTCATGGGCGTGCGGGCGGATGACGAAGGGACAGAAATGAACTGGAAGTCGTTCGCTAAGGGAACAGTCGCAATGTTCATCGCTGTCTTGTTGGCGCTCGGTGCCGTTGGGTACTTGAGGGCTCTCAACAAGGCATCTGCGATCGAGTACTGCGAATCCGCCATCGTCCGTGTCGAGAACGTTCCAATCTCTCATCTCAGTGAGCTGGAGATTCGGGCGTGTGTCGAGATGGATATCAAGATCCCCGAAGGGAGGTAGACATGTTCCTCGGGGTAACCGTGGGCTTCACTGCTCTCATGTTGGTCGTCGCAATCGTCGTGCTGATTGCCGGGTGGCTCGTGGAAAGCTACGACAAGCAGCGAGAGGCGATGGAGGCGCTTCGTAAGAGGCAACTCCGGAAGCCATTGGATGACCTGATGGTTCGGAAACCGCATGGGGCAGGTTAACCGTGGCCCCAAACTGCAGCCGTGCTGTGTATCTTCACCTCAGAGAGAAGATAGACAGGACGGCTGCCTTCTATTTACAAACAAAAGAATTCGTGTTATGAAAAGAGACTTACGGAAATGCCGTAATTGCACCAGAGATGGGAGGACCTGGTGAGTTCCTCGACAAGAGAAGTGCTGCTTGAGAGGGTTGTCGTGTCTCGGGAAGACATGAAGCCACTCATGAACAGGTACGACGGAGCCGTTCCCAACTCGCGCGGCCAGATGATCATGGCTGCTGGGGCCAGGGCTGTTCAGGAGGCCAAGCCAGGAGGGATCATTCCCAAACTGTGTGGCCCCGTGATCCCAACTGTGACAGCTCGGGTGTGTTTTGAACTTGAGGGGGTCCTCCCTACCGTGATGGGGGAAAGGATCGAGCAGGTGGCGGTAATCGTCCGGCATGGAGCTTCTCGGGAGGCTTTGAGGGACACCGAGAATGTGTCGGTGATCACCAGGACCCCCAGTGGGTCCAGGCGTTTCTACATCACAGAAGGCCCAATTGAGCGGACGTGCTCGAGCATCGCCGGCTTGGTACACCAGGCAAGGAGATGGGCGGAAAGGGCCGGGTTCTTCGCCGCTGACGACGTCGAAGACGTGGAACCCAGCGAAGAAGAGGTCACCGAGTTCGAAGCCGTACTGGCTACTATGGCCAGTGAGTACGGATCCGGGTAACTGCTCCGAACAGGATTGTGTTGGGTCTGCAAGGGTTTCATCCCTACAGACTCAACAGCTTTCTGACGACGCCCCACAAGGCGTCGTATTTATTTTTGTTATGATAAAGGTCATGGTTGTATTGCTTCACAATATTCGCAGCGTTCAAAACGTGGCTTCAATCTTTCGAACTGCCGATGGGGTAGGGGTAGAGAGAATATATCTTTGCGGTATCACCCCCGGGCCATTGGATAGATTGGGACATAGCAGAACACAATTTATAAAAGTATCACTAGGGTCCGAGAAGAATATTCCATACGAGAAGAAGGGTTCTACGTTAAAAGCCATAGACGTTCTTAGAAAAGAGGGATATCAGATTTTATCCATAGAGCAGGCAAAAAATTCCACTCCCTATTACAAATTCAAATCTAAGAAAGAGAAGATGGCGTTAGTCTTGGGTAGCGAGGTGGCGGGGCTATCCGATGCAATTCTCAAGAAATCGGATAAGATTTTAGAGATACCCATGGAAGGCAGGAAAGAATCTTTGAATGTAGCGGTTGCGTTCGGGATCGTTGCCTACGCCCTCAAGTATAAATAAATGAAATTTATATACCTACTTTTAATCATATCCCTCATAGTCATTTTTGTTTTCGTATACAAAAGTGGATTGTTTGATCTGGGGAGCTTCAAGCACAAACAAGCTATCGTTGCCATTCGCGGAGAACGTTTCCAAGTAGATGTGGCGGATACCCTAGCCTCCAGAGAGTTGGGGCTGGGAGGAAGAGAAGGTTTGGCGGCGGACGAGGGGATGCTCTTTGTCTTTGGTTCTCTGGTAGAGCGCACCTTCTGGATGAAGGACGTTGGTTTTTCCATAGATATCATCTGGATAGCAGGAGACAGAGTGGTGGGGTTTGCGGAGAACGCAACGCCCTACAAGGGTGAATCCCTGACGGAGATCTCTCGATACAAATCTCCCGAGGGGGTAGATAGGGTACTTGAGGTCTCCGCCGGAACGGTGAAAAGAGTAGGGATCGCAGTTGGGGATGGAGTAGCCGTTAACTTCAAAGATTGAGATATAATAAAGGCATGGTGAAAGTAGCGATAAATGGCTTTGGCAGGATCGGGAGACTTTTTTTCCGCCAAGCGTTTGGGGAGAAAAATATTAATATAGTGGCGGTCAACGATCTGGGGAGCGTTGAAAATCTCGCCTATTTATTAAAGCACGACAGTGTCTACGGTACTTTTGAAAAATCGGTCAAGGTTCAAGGGAAAAATCTGGTTGTGGGGGGTAAAAAAATAGAGTGCCTCCGGGTAAAAGAACCAAGAAAACTTCCTTGGAAGAAAATGGGGGTGGATATTGTGGTTGAGGCCACGGGAGTTTTTGATTCATTTGCCATGTCCAAGGATCATTTGAAGGCGGGAGCAAAAAGAGTGGTTATCACCGCACCGACGGACGACGCAGACGGAAAAGACGGAGCAACGGTTCTAATGGGAGTCAACGATGGAAAGTTAAAGTCCATAAAGCTTTCATCTAATGCCTCTTGCACTACCAATGCCGCCTCTCCGGTAATTGCGATTCTTTCCGAGAAATTGGGCATAGAGAAAGCAATGCTTTCAACGGTACATGGGTACACGGCGAGCCAAGCCTTAGTAGACGGACCAGTTAGAGGACACGACCTAAGGAGAGGAAGAGCTGCGGCGTACAATATTGTACCATCCACGA
>Ga0209518_1001019_pt1 | contig 32715 bp, 29 predicted proteins | sample RifGroB1_FD_183993 | JGI IMG/M metagenome (GOLD analysis project Ga0209518, IMG submission 183993) | Groundwater microbial communities from Rifle, Colorado, USA - Groundwater B1 (SPAdes) (version 2) | ecosystem: Environmental > Aquatic > Deep subsurface > Groundwater | place: Rifle, Colorado...
CTCTAAAATGACAATATCGGTCATCAAAAGTTCGCTCAAAAACCCTTCTAAAATATCGAAGTTTTCCTTGTTTCTGAGTAAATGTTTGATCGCCCAGTCAAAAGAAATGAGTTGCCGTTCCATAAATGCTCCCCAAACGCTTGTTTTATAAATTTAATCAAATGAAGTCGATAAGCCAAAAAGATGATTGGGAGCTCATCTCCCGATCATACTTCGGCAAGCTCAGCGCCTTGCTTCTCTTAAGAAGAGAAGGGGAGAAAGAAAAGAAAAATTCATTTGTGTTGAGATAAAATTTCTTCTACAATTACTTTCAACTGTTCTGCGGAATGTGCTTGGGCTATTCCTTTCCGATAAACCGCCGCTTCGGGAAACCCTTTTAAATATTTCATCCCGTTTTTTTTAAACTCTTTATATCCGTTTCTTTTATCAAAATCAACTTCATAATAAAAATTCTTTGCCATAATCTCGGCTCTTTCCTTTAGTGTGGGTTCGCTGTATTTCCCCTGATCGAGAAAATCCCTGATCTCTCTGAAAAGCCATGGGTTTCCAAGCATGCCGCGCGCAGGCATGACCCCGTCGCATCCAGTCAGATCAATCATCTTTTTGGCATCTTCAGCGGTAAAAATATTTCCGTTCCCGATGACGGGAATCTTTACTTGATCCTTAATATTCTTGATCGCCTCATAATCGATTTCCCCTGAATACATTTTCGGTCTGGTTCTGCCATGCACCGTAATAAAAGAAGCGCCCCCTTCTTCCAAAGCTTTTGCAACTTCCAGATAATTTTTATTTTCTTCGCTGTAGCCCAGCCGTATTTTTCCGCTGAATAGAATAGGGGGAAACTCTTTTTTAAGACTGGTGAAAATCTGATTGATTTTTTCAGGAAATTGCAGCAGATACGATCCTGCGTGAGCCTTCAAAACTTTCTTTACGGGACATCCCAGATTAATATCAAAAACCTCATATCCTTTGTCTTTCAACCGCTCTACTGCCGAGAGAAAAAAAGCGTTTTTGGATCCCACCAGCTGAACCCCGGTCGCCGTATCATTTTTCTCGAAAGCTAAAAGAGGGAGTGTGTTCGGGTTTTGATAGTAGAGCGCATCGATACTGACCATTTCAGTGAAAATAAGATCAATGGGAAAATGAGAAAGAATTTTTCGATAGGGAAATCTCGTAAAACCGCAGATTGGAGCAGAAAAAATCCATTTTTTTTGAGGTTCTTTTAAAAATTTCATTTATTACAATCCTTTTTTTGTCGAATATACACTTATATTATTTTTTTTTTGGATATTTAAGATTAAATTTATAATTAGAATTTTTTTTTTGCTAATTTTTAATAGAAAAAACTTTGAACCATGAAAAAACAATCCGGAGTGCGAAAATCCGTTTTTTATAAAAAGAAAAGGATGTTGAAATGTCAGACCACCTGAATGGAAAGAAAAAAACTGTTTCTCTCAAGCAAAGGCTGAAAGAACGGTTTACTATTATGATTGTTCCCCATAATCAGAAAGGGGTTAAAAATTTAAATCTTCCGAAATGGCTTATTATCACTTTATTACTTTCTTTCATCGCTCTTTTTTCTTTTTCTGCAGTCACTATTACAAAATACGCTTACCTTTCGATCAAACAAAGAAACTATATGTCTGAAAACGAAGACATGATTAAAGAACTTGAAAGTTTAATTTATAACAGCGACAATTTGATTAATGTTCAAAAGACTTTTGGAATATCTTTAAACAACCTTTTGAAAACCGCAGGCTTATCAGAAGAAGTTTTATTTAATGATGCGGTAGGAATAGGCGGCCCTCTGATTGATATTCAGCAGAACACTAATAAACCTCTCAATGAAGAGAACCCTGAAGATATGATTTTTTCTCAGATTGAAGAAATCAAAGAACTGGCGAAAATGGAATCTGAAATTTCAGTCATTGATAAAAAAGTAGAAAAATTGACCAAAAAACTCAAATACTTTGAAGAAATCACCCGTTATATCCCATCTATCTGGCCTATTCTGGGAGACGGCAATATTGAAAGCGCCACCAGCTCTAAAATGATTATCACAACTCTTCCCTTTACTCCGATTGTGGCGGCGGCAGACGGCAGAATTACTTCTGTGAGCTACAATAACGAAAAAATAACGATTACAATTGGTCATAAATATCAATTTATCAGCGTTTATTCCAATATTTATTCTTTAGATGAAAATATCAAAGAAGGAAGCGCTGTCAAAAAAGGGCAGATTATCGGATTTGTTTCAAAAAATTCTGGAAAAACATTTTTAGAATACAGTATTTTTATTGGGAACAGCAACGGAATTCATTCTGTCAATCCTGTTGATTTTACCTATCTTGGAAGATAATAAAAAATTATATAAATTTTCGTCTTTTTATTTTTTTTTGTTATTTTTTCATATATAAATTAAATTATTTTTTTATTTAAATACTTTATTAATAAATTTTCATTGATTATAAAAATAAACATAAAAAGAAATCAGAATGGCTAAAAAATATACAATTATGTTTGTCCCTTTTAACGAAGGAAAAATACTCCGTTTTAATATCAGCAGGGTAAAAATTTTTATCGGCTCTGTTTTTTTTCTTTTTTTAATGCTTTTTACCTTTCTTTCACTTTTTTCCGACTTGTCTTTTTTTCAACTCAAAGAAACTCATCTTTCGATTAAAGACACGATCCGCATCTTTGAAAAAAGAATTTATAAAAACGCTGAAAACTATGTGAATATTAAAAAAAATCTTGAAAATTTTATTCTTTCTTATAATCCCAATTTTTATCAGAAGTTTAACATAAAAAATCAGGAAGATTTTGTTGAGAACATAGACTCCTTTATTGATTTTCTTTCAGATTTTTCAGTCTTTTATGAAAAGACAGACCGTTTTTTTCAAACTATTCCTTCGATCTTCCCTGTATTGGGCGGAGGAAAAGTAACCTCGCCGTTTGGAAGCCGCCTGGATCCTTTTACTTTAACCCTCGCCTTTCACCCCGGCATCGATATCCCGAAGTTTCCGGGAACGCCAATCCGCTCAACCGCAGATGGAAAAATTTTATACGCTGATTTTAGTCCAAGCTATGGATTTTATGTCATGATCGAGCATGCCTACGGTTTTACCACCACCTATGCTCATATGCTGAATATGCCGGTTGTTCAAAGAGGAGATGAGATTGCTCAGGGAAAAATAATCGGTTATGTAGGAACAAGCGGCCGCTCTATTGGTTATCATCTTCATTACGAAATTAGAAATTCCGATAAACTCATCGATCCGGTAGATTTTCTTTTTCTAAAAAAGAGAGATTTTTAAAGGCTTTTCTTTTTTTCAATTTTTACAATCGTTATATTTAATACAAGTTATCTTAAACTACTGACATGAGGTTATTTTTTGAAACAAACTCAGAATGCTAAAAACCAGAAACATCTCATCCAGATAAAAACTTATTTAAATGAAGAAAACTTTGATAAAGCCAAAGAATTATTGGATCTTTTGAGCCGAAGCGATAAGGAAAATATGGAACTGCATTTTCTTTACGGTATTTACTATGCCAAGAAAAAAATTTACCGTTCCGCTATTTCTTATCTCCTCAGAGTTTTAGATTCTTCCCATTCATCGATTTATCTTCCTCAAGCCGTTAAAATACTGGTTTACTGTTATGCAAAAACTGAAAATTATCAGCTGGCTGTTTCGATTGCTGAAGATTCTCTTTCTAAATACTATGAAGATGTCAATTTAAAAAATATACTCGCTTATATTCAATACATGCAGGGAAATATTTCGGGAGCCTTGAAAATCTATCAGGATGTACTGAAAAAGGATCCTGAAAATCCAACTGCTTTAAATGGAATTGGATACTGTTTAATTGACAATTACTCACGGTATCAGGAAGGAGTAAAATTCTGTTCTAAAGCCTTGAAAAATTCGCCTCACGATGCTTCGGTTTTAGACAGTATCGGATGGGGATACTATAAACTCGGTGAATACAAGAAAGCAGAAGGTTATTTGAAGCAGGCTTTTGAGATTCTTCCGGACGACCCAACCATAAAAAAACACATCACCCTCGCTGTAGAGGCAAGCTGATGTTCATTGCCAACCTTCCTGAATATTTTAATATTTTAGTGATTGGAAAAAAAGAAAAATGGGAAGAAAAACTTTCATTAGCACGGCAGATCAAAAACACTTGTTTTTTTTTCTCAGATAATATTCAGTCTTTGAAAGATTTTTTACACTCACAAAAAAACCATATTGTCCTTATTGATCATGCCGATTCTCCCATTGATTCATCGAAACTTTCCGAAATGCTGATTTTAGACTATCCTGAAAGCTTAAATATTGTTCTTCTTCCATCAGAAGAGTATTTATTTGATATTCTAAACAGTCTTGAAGAAGGGATGATTTATTCCTACCTCTATGCCAAATCTCTCCCGATCGAATTTAAACTTCTGATTAAAAATGCCATTAAAAAATTCTGTGATCTGGTAATCACTCAGGAACTTGTTTATAAAGTGAAAGTTTCACATCAAAATACTCAAGATGAGTTAAAAAAACAACATAAAAATTTTGACCTTATCCTGAATGAAAAAAACAGATATTTTCACTTTATTGTCCATGAAATCAAAGGCAGGCTGACTTCTATCTTGGGTTTCATTGAAATGCTTCAAAAACAGGATCTAGAAGAATCCGAAAGAAAAGATTTTATGGAACTTGCCTTTTTTAACTCCAATGAAATTCTCAGAATGATTTATTCTATTTTGGAACTGGCAAGAAGCAATGAATTGACTATGGAAATCAAAAAAAGACCTTTTTCTATCCGTAAACTTTTTTATAAGATGGAGAAGACTTTTTCGATCCTTGCACGCCAAAAAAACATTTCTCTCCACTTCTTATCCCCTGAAACAGATGACATGACCGGAGATCCTGAAAAGATAGAAATGGCATTCTCAAATATTATTTCCAATGCCGTAAAATATACAGAAAAAGGTGAAGTAACAGTAGGACTTGAAAAAGATGAAGACGGGATTCTCTTTTTTGTCAAGGATACTGGGAGAGGAATTTCCAATGAAGAAATCCATGCGATTTTCAACCCTTATATCCGCGGAAAATATACAAAAGAATTCAGCGGCACCGGGATCGGGCTTGCCTGCAGCAAAAGCATTGTTGAATCCCACAAGGGAAGAATCTGGGTTGAAAGCATGGGAAAAGAAAAAGGATCTACTTTTTTTATCCGTATTCCGCAAAATTATGCATGAGGTTACTATAAAATGAAAAAAAATGAAAAAAAAATGGTGTTATTTTCATTGATACTTTTAATCAGTATTCTTTTTTCGGTCATTAGTATTTTAAAGGACAAATCTCAAAGCTATCAGATTTCATCCTTGCCTAAAGTTATGATATTAAATATTGCCGGAACTATTAAGTTTGATACAGCTGAAATTATTTTGGCTCAGATTGAGAAAATATCCGAAGATCCTTCCATTGTGGGAGTAATCATAAAAATTGATTCTCCAGGCGGTACCGTGGGCGCCAGTCAGGAAATCTATTCCGCCCTTTTAGAACTGAGAAAACAAAATAAAAAAGTGGTCGTTTCGATGGGCGATATCGCAGCAAGCGGTGGATATTACATTGCCAGCGCTTCCGAAGTGATTGTAGCCAATCCAGGCACTCTGACTGGAAGCATCGGAGTGATTATCAGCAGCATTAATTTCAAAGATTTGCTGGATAAAATAGGTGTCAAGGCAGTTTCTATTACCAGCGGGGCGATGAAAGATGTTTTATCTCCTTACAGAAACATGAAACCCGAAGAAGAAAAATACATTAAAGAAATGGTTATGAATACTTATCAGCAGTTTTTCAATGCTGTTTTAACAGGAAGAAAAGATAAGATCACAGAAGAAGAACTGAAAAAAATCGCTGACGGAAGAATTTTTACAGGAGAGATTGCAAAAGAAAAAGGGCTGGTAGATGTTTTGGGAAGCTTAAATACAGCAAAAGAAGAAATGAAAAAATTACTCTCAATTCCTCAGGTTGAATTTATCTATCCCAAAGACGCTTTTTTCAAATCTCTTTTTAAGGAAATTATGAAAGAAGAATCTGCTCTCAGTCTTTTAAGCCGTTTAAACCTTCCTGTTATGTACTATTACGGAGTTTTTCAATGAGACTGCTGACTTATTTCGGAGAAATCTTTTATGCTCCAAAAAGTTTTATAGAGATAAGGGAAAAAAATAATTTCCTTCGTTTTTTTCTGAATGTTTTTTATTTCCTCTCTTATTTCCTTTTGGCTGCCTCTCTTTCAAATCTTTTCGAATTTCCCCTCTCTCTTTTTCAGCTTTTTTTATTTACCGGTCTTTTTTATACTGGCAGCTTTATCAAAACAGGAATTTATTCTTTTTTTCTCAATAAGGAGAAAGCTTTGGTTTCTTCTTTTGATATCTGGAAAATCAATGCAGTTTCCCTTTATCCTCTTTTCATTTTCCTGCCTTTAAGCATGACCGCTTCCTCTATGAAAGGAATTCAGCTGTTGCTGATTATCAGCGCATTTCTTTTTGTCAATTTCAACCGTAAATCATGGATAGAAAGGTTTTTCTCCAGAAAAGCGGTTTTTATATGGATCGTCAGTTTTTCAGGCATCCTGCTTTCGGTCTTTTTTATTCTTTTTCTTTCCTCTATCGGTATTGGCTTTGCGATAGCTCTTTTAAAAGAATTGATGATTGAATTCTAAAACCATTTCTTCTTTTTAAAAAACAACACCATAATAAGAACAACCAATAAAATAATGCCCCAGAAAAACTGCGGATAAAACCACTCAAACTGAACTTCGGGCATTTTGAGATTCATTCCATATATGCCGGCAAGAAAAGTCAAAGGAATAAAAATAGTCGAGATAATAGCAAGAAATTTCATAACCTCGTTCATCTTGTTGCTGAGACTGGAAAGGTAAATATCGAAAAGACTGGCAAGCATATCTCGAAAAGAATCGAGATGATCAATTCCTTCTATAATATGATCACGGATGTCTTTTAAATAAAGAAAAAAAGACTCTGAAAGCAAGTTTGAATCGGTTCTTTCTAAAGTACTGGTCACTTCCCGTAATGGCCATATCGATTTTCTGAAAAAAATAATTTCGCGCCTTAAACGGTAAATCTCACGCACGGTCTCTTTTTTAAACTGATGAATCACTTCATCTTCAGTTTCTTCGATTCTTTCTCCCATATTTTCCAGTACTGGAAAATAATTGTCCACAATTGAATCTAAAAGAGCATAGGCAAGGTAATCTGCTTTCATTTTTCTGACTTTTCCCTTATTTTGCCGGATTCTCTCCCTGATCGGGTCAAAGACATCCCCTTCTTCTTCTTGAAAAGAAAGAACAAAGTTTTTACCCAGAATCAGGCCGACTTGTTCAATTCTCATTGCTTTCTTATAGTGATAAATCATTTTTAGAATAATAAAAATAAAGTTTTCATACTCTTCTACTTTTGGTCTTTGATCCGTATTTAAAATATCTTCCAGTACCAGAGAGTGAATTTGGAAAAAAGCTCCGATTTTTTCAATAACAGCCGTATCATGAACCCCGTTAATATTAATCCATCTTACAGAATTCTCCTGAATGGGTGAAAAACACTCTTCTATCAAAACGCCTTTCTTTTCTATATAATTCTCTTCATTGTACTCAAAAACATCTATTGAGACAGGATTTTCCTTATTTTTACCCACATAAACAAGAGCTCCAGGAGGAAGTCCTTTTTTTTTGTTTTTTGACCGGATGAGTTTTTGAGTCATTCTTTTTTCCATATTTTTTATTGATGATAAAAATTTAAGAAAAATTCCTGAGTCTTCATATATTTTTTTTTGAGACGGCGAATGAATTAACTCGTACATCGAGTAAAGCCGAGGTGTTCCAATTTGACCGTTCGGTTCCGCTCAATGCCTCTTGATTATCTTGCTCAATAGATTCCCCGGTCAAGCCGGGGAATGACATGGATTTTTTCCAATTTAGAGTGTGTTCAATAAACTGTTTAAGCTTTTGCTTTCACTGTTTTTTTACTTTCTTCAGAATTTAATTCTGTTTTTTTCTTCGGATCTTCTTTTTTGGCCGTGTAAATATTTTTTATCTCTTTGGCAGTTTCAAGAAAGATTTCACTCTGCTGATTGAGGGTTTCAATTGTTTTTTCAAAATTTTCAAAACCCTGTTTCAGGAGCTGAAAACTGTTTTTTGCCAATTCACTTTTTTCACTTTCCTTAATTTTTTTGGAAATTTCTTCTTTATAAAAATCTTTTACCTTGGACATTGTTTTTTTAATCGTTTCATTTTGTTCGTTGATTCTTTTTATATTCTGCTTGTATTTCTTGAATGCCATTTCCATAGCTTGATAGATGTTTTCTGTCAGGTTGAATTTATTTTCCTGAATATTTTGGACAAGCTGGGACAGATTGCTTGAGATTTCCTTTGCTTCTTCCAAAAAAGGGTTGTTTTGAGTGAAATCTTCTGCCAGTTCCATAAAATAAGCGAGTTTTTTTGAAAAATCTTTTCCCATATTTTTCTCCTTTAAAAAGATAAGGAAAATATAAGAAAGACTCTTTTAAAAAATATGAAGAAAAAATGAAGCTTTTATGACCTTTTTTTAAAGGGTAAAATTATCTCCCAGATAGATTTTACGGACTTCTTCTTTTTGGGCAAGCTCGACTGAATTTCCGCTGGTAAAGATAGTTCCCTCAACAATGATATAGGAACGGTCCGTAATCCGCAGTGTCTCACGGGCATTGTGATCGGTAATCAGTATCCCGACTCCGGTTTCTTTGACCAGTTTTCTGACAATCCCCTGTATTTCCTGAACCGCAATCGGGTCAATTCCTGTAAAGGGCTCATCCAAAAGAAGAAAATGGGGTTCTGAAGCTAATGCTCTGGCAATTTCCACCCGCCGTCTTTCCCCCCCGGACAAAGCATATGCTTTTTGATCATGAATGTATTCAATATCGAGTTTTGCCATCAATTCCCAGAGTTTTTCCTTTCTGTCTTTTGCCTTGAGGTCTTTTTTCAGTTCGAGAACTGCCATAATATTTTCTTTGACCGAAAGTTTTCTGAAAATAGAAGATTCCTGAGGCAGATAGTTGATTCCAAGTCTTGCCCTTTGATACATAGGATAGCGGGTAATTTCAAGATCATCAAAAAACACCTTGCCGTCATAGGGTTTTTCTATACCGACGATCATGTAAAAAGTGGTTGTTTTTCCGGCGCCGTTCGGTCCTAAAAGTCCCACAATTTCTCCCCGGTTGATCTCAATTGAAACACCGTCCACAGCACGGAATTTTTTAAATAATTTTACCAGTCCTTCAGTTCTTAAAACCATCTTTTTCCCCGTTCTGATTTGTTTCTTTATCTTTCTCTTTGTTAAATTGAAACTGTCCTTTAAATCCTCCGATCATTTCTACTTCATTGGTCTCAGTATTTAAAATGATTTTTTCAGCTTTGGCAAAGTCTTTGCCTTTCCGGTAGGAGGGATTCCCTTTTACAATAATAATTGATTTTTGTTTATCATAATTTCCAAGGCTTCCTGTAATGATTTTATCTTTCTGCTTGATATAAACCTCACCTAAAAAATAAGTCATATCTGCTTTTTTATCAAACGAAACCACAGAGCTTTCGATATAAAGGTCTTTTTTATCGTCTTTTAAATCCACATTTCCCTTGAGATTGACAATGTCTTGTTTTTCAAAATACTCTACCGCATCGCAAGAACCATGAAAATCTCCTTCTTTCAATGTGATCTGCTCACTGAAATAAAAAATTTTTTCATCTTCATTTTTTTCTGAATGCATTTTCTGAGCCTGAATCTCTCTTTTTTCTTCCTGAAAAAAAACATTTCCTTCCAATGAAATTAAATCATCTTGTTCATCGTACTGTCCCTTATCTCCTTTAATCAGAGATTTTTTTCTTTCAATCGCAACAGGCGTATTTTTAAAAATAGAAATTTTTGTCTTTTCATTGTAGTCTATATTGCTTCCGGTAATTTTTATTTTATCTTCCGGTTTCTGGATAGAGGAATTCCCAATAAGCTGAATATCGCCTGTTTTTTCATTGTAGATCACCTGATCGGCAAAAATAATTGAATTTTTTTCCAGAATATTGACATTCTGATTGAAAGTCATGAGTTTCCCATTTTTTTCCTTCCCTCTCACTTCCAGTGTCTGCGCCTTGATTTCCCGTTCTCCGTTTTTATCGACCAAGCGAAGAGGATTTCCTTGAAAAAATTGGACTTCATTTCTTTTTTCCAGCGACTCGCCCCAAATTTTTCTATTTTCTTCCAGAAGTTCAATAAAGATACCGCCGTTTGCAAAAAAGCGTTTTTCTTTCTTGAAATAAATCATCTGCTGGGTTTGAAGCATATATTTCGTTGTGGTCAGAGAAACCCCGCCTTTCAATGTCCATACCTGATTGAGATAGTCCACATTCAGAAACTGTCCTTTCATCACCGCATCCGAATAAAGCGCGACCGCAATCAGAAAAAAAAATAATATTTTAGTTAAAACCTTCATCTTCCGCCATTTTCTCAGGAATTTGTATCACTGAATTTTGTAGATTAAACTGCTTTTGTGAAATTGTAGAAATAAAATTGGTTCCTGTAACCAAAACCCCTTCATTATCTTTGATAAAAACAGTGTCTTCTTCTTTTCCCTTAATAAACTTCTCACGGCTGTCCCAGAGAAAGTAAAATCCTTCTATCAAATACTTATTTTCAATAACAAACTTTACTTTTTCATAAAACTCAAAATTTTTCTCAGAAATTTTATAATACCCTTTTTTTGCCATAAGAAAAATATAATCCTCCCCGGACTTGATTTTACCAGCCATGTCTTCCAGTTCAAACCGGGAGTTTTTATCATTATAAAACACTTTTTTGCTTTTTAAAAGAACCTCTTTTTCAATCCCATTGTAAGAAAAATACCCATAAGACTCAGACTGAAAATTATTATTGATTTCCTGAACTAAATGATCAGGAGATCCGGCTGGAATCTCAGGCTGAGAGCAGGAAGAAAAAAAAAGAAAGAATGAAACAAAAATTTTTTTTTTCATTACTGCTGGCTGTTTTTGTTTTTTCTGGCAGTTCGTCTTCTCAGCAGAAAATAACCTGTTATTCCTATATTCACAATTGAAAGAACAAGAATATAAAATACGGTTTTTTGGATTTCCCGAAGCTGTTCATAATTTTGAGCTATCAGATTTTTGATCTGGGAAATATCCTGATAGGTTTGAATCTGTTCACTGATTGCTTCTTTTCCGGGAAGACCGGATGATAAAAAATAAATTTTAAAAAAAAGGACAACAGCCAGAACCGCTATAACAACAGCAATGATTTTAGTATTTTTACTCATTTTTTTTACTCCTTTAAAAAAAGTTAATATTAAATATAAGAATAAAGCTTCTTTTTAAAAATTCTTATCCTTTAAAAAAACTTTCATAGATTCTCTGGTTGAGCGATGCCGGGTTTAATCCGAGTTCTTCCCACATATGAAAAGGCTCCATACACAGATAAATTTTATCTGTAAAAGGAGTCAGTTTTTGAATCAAAAATTGAAAAATTTTTTTCCGGATCGGATAAAAGACTCTCATTTTCCCGTCAAAATGAGCCGGGAACATCTCCATATCCAGTATTTTTGTATTTCTTTGATAAAGCGCTTCTTTTAAATCAGGTGCGAAACGGATCACACCCAGACTCACCCAGCCGATATCCTGAGGCGCAAATTGTGAAAAAATTTGCTCTACTGTTTCCTCATAATCTTTCTCAAATCCATCATAATAATAGATCGGGTCAAAATGAAACCCGACCTTGTATCCTTTATCCCTGACTGATTTTGCTGATTCGATCCTCTCATTCAGTCCTGAAACCAGAGTTTCCTCTTCAGAAATTTTTCTTAAAGTATTCACCGAAAAAGAAATTAAAATATTCCTGTATTTTCCTGAATTGAAAGGGAAATGCTTTACATTGGCGCTTTTTGTTTTGTACTCGAAAATAATATGGGGATAACGGGAAAAAACATCCAGTAAGTATTCAGAATAAGGAAAAATCGGATCCCATACTAAAGAATCGGAAAGTTCACCTGTTCCTAGGCGGAGAAAGGGATGGTTCTTTTCGTATTCATCCAGTTCTCTTTCAAAATCAGAAAGATTCACAAAAACCTTTGTCGCAGGAAAATCCAGATAAACATCTAAAGCACAGTAATTGCAGATAAAAGGGCACCCCTCCACCAGATTAACATTGTGATATCCGCAGCAGACAGCTTGAGGCGTACAGGGGCAGGGTTTGACAAAACCGCCTTTTTTTTCAGTCAGAAAAAGATTTTTTTTCTGGTTCAGATTTCGAGGGATTTTATTTTCATCTTCAATTATTTGAATTGAAAAACCGTTTTTTTGAAAATACTCCCGGTATTTTTTTGTTAAAGGGTAATCTAGAGCTTTTTTTTGAATATAGAGAGTTTCAAACTGCATTTTTGATCCAGGTTTTTTATTTTAAAATTTTTTTCTGGTTTAATTCTCCCAAAAGAGAATTAATTTTGTCCATTTTTGAGTCGTAGGATTTCACTATTTTCATCAACTCCTCATTCTGGACTCTCAAACTTTCATTTTCTTTTTTGATTTCCAGTATTTCTTTCTCCAGCTTTTCAATCTTCTCATCATGGAGTTTCTTTAATTCTTTCACCGCCTCAACAATCAGGGCGCTTAAATTGGAATAAGCCATTGCCTTATAACCGTCTTTTCCGGTATTCACCACTTCCGGAACTATTTTTTCAGCTTCCTGGGCAATCAATCCAATGTTTGTTCCTTTTGAAAAGTTTTTTTCCTGATATTCTTCTGTTTTCCATTCAAAAGAAACCCCGCGCAGGGAAAGGAGTTTTTCTAAAGCATGCTCCAGAGTGTGAATGTTTTTTTTATAGCGGAAATCAGAAGGAGTTATTGTACCCGTAGCCTTAATATTACCATAGACTTCAAGCATTTCACCGTTGCTGTAATTTCCGATTCCAAGACCAAACTGATTTAAAGACAAGATATGGGTTCCGGCGCTTGGATCAACAATAATAGGATAAGAGTCATTAGAAAAATTCTTCAATACCAGATGATGCTGATCCCCTTTGTACCAAAACCATTTACTGATGTTTTTTTCCTGAAAAACAAGACCGATATTTGCATCTCCATTGACCGATTCATCATTGACTATTATATTATTACTGGATTGAATCAAACCTTTTACATCCAGTTTTACTTCTGGAGAAGATGTCCCGATTCCTACATTTCCGCCATTCACTGCGGCAAACAAGCTCCCTCCGATAGAAAAATTGGGGGTATTGGTTGTTCCATATCCGTTTGTAGTCGCTTCCAGAAAAAGAGTCCCGTTTGTATATCGGAGCTGATGGGCTACCCTGTTCCAGTCGTGCAGGTAAAAAACAGCTTTTCCGTTGGATTGAGTCGGGTCTAAGCCCCCCATTTCAAAGCTGAAAGCATTGATATTTGAAACAAACCCTCTATCATAACCGCCCACAGCAATGCTGCCTTTATCATAATAAATATTGCTCGATCCTTCTGCCTTTGTCCAGCTTCCTGCCGCCAGTTTTAAAAAAAGGTTTCTTAAATTGGACGCTGAAATCACGCTTCCGTCTTTAATAGAATAAGTATCCTGTAAAACCGTGTCGGTCAATTCATCCTGAATAGCTCCGGCAGAAAGAATTCCTGTCATCAATATCAGAATCGCTGTCATTTTTAAGGGTTTCATAATTTTTCTCCTTAAAACTCTAAAATCAAAAGGCTCATATCATCGTCAAAAATTTGTTCTTCTGCTTCTCCAAACTGCGCCTGAATCAGTTTTTCAGCCAATGAAACACCGGTTTCGCTTTTGACAAGAGTATTGATCTGATAGTTTAAATTGTCCATTTTATCGTCTTTAGTTTTATCCTGCTCAATCAGTCCGTCGCTGTAGATAAAAAGCTTATCTCCCTTTTCATAAAACAGAGTGTTGACTTTCGGAGTTTCAAAAGGAATCAGGGGCGAGATAATTTTATTATGAATCTCCCCCCCTATCTGCGCTTCTTTGTTCTGATTTGAATAAAAAACAGGAAGGGGATGTCCAAAATTGATAAACTCTATTTTCTTTTCTTTGGGATATACCGTACCCAGAATCATGGTGAAAAAATTTTCATCTTCCATGATAGAGGTAAATTCCTGATAGATGCGTTTCATGAAATCTTCCAGATTCTCAGGATAAAAAGCCAGATTATAAAAAGAAGAATGATACATAGAGCTGTAAAATGCGGAAAAAACTCCATGACCCACCACATCGGCCAGAGTAAAATAAAGCTTGTCCCCCACCGGAAGGCTCCCGATATAATCCCCGCCGACATATTCATAAGGATTATAAAAAGTAGTGATTTTTATTTCACCGTAGAATTTTTCCTGATTTGAGATCATTCTTTTTTGTAAAATAGAAGCAAGTTTGAGTTCTTTTGTATAATTATCCAGATATTCTTCCAGCTTCTTGTTTTTCTGATCCAGCTCCAGATTCTTTTTTTGGAGTTCTCTTTGCAAAGCTTTATTTTCTGAAATATCTTTCGCGATAATAATAAAATATTCCTGACCGTGATCATCCATAAAAAACGAAAAATCTGCTTCAATTTCTTTTTGAATATTGTTTGCGTCTTTTAAAAATCCTTCTATTTCTCGTTTTACAGGAATTATTCCGTTCCCTTGTAATTTGAGGTTCCTGAGTTCTTCCTTAATTTTTTCAATATCGATTCCTTCCAAAATATGACAGACATTTTTACCTTCCCGCGAAGGAAAACCCGTAATACTGGTATTGTCCTTCCAGGTATGAATCATATTGTCTTTATTGATAACGATTAAAATTTCAGGCAAAGTGTTGATGATAGACTGAAAAAAGAAACGGAGCTCTTCCATGGTTTTAAAAAAGCTCAAAAGTGAATAAAGGTACTGGGAAATATTATAAATCCACTTTCTAAAATCCTCGTTGTTTAAAAACTCAATCAGTTCCTGATTACAAGATCCTTTTTGAAAAAAAAAATAAAAATTATATTCTTTTCCCTCCTCTGTTTTCAAGATAGGAAGGTGAATATATAAAACATCAGTCAGATTTTTTTCTGAAAAGCCGGGTTTTTTCTTCTTGAAAATTTCCTTAACGCTTTGATCATTATTATTTTTTTCATTCAGAATTGCCATATCGGGAAGAAAAATATTATAAAACTCTTCCCCCAGTTTTTCAGGAATATCTTTTAAATCCTGAATCGCATCAAAAGAATTAAAAAAAAGAGAAGTGATTTTGGTGAGAAGGTGGAACCCTAAATCATCGTTCAATTTCATCGAATTTCTCTCCTTCCTGTTTCCCCTTGTCCTGAATATTCATATCTTCTTCTTTGAGTTTCGGGTCTTTATCTATTTCTTTAATTTTCTCTTCAGTCGATTGTTTCTTCAGTTCTTCTGCCAATTTTTTCAGTTCTTCCGCCTGCTTAGAGTTTTCTTCCTTCAGCTCTTCCGGCCATTTAAAATCCTTTTGCTTGAGCCATGCCAGAGCGCTTCTGACTTTATCCGGCTTCACGCCTGCGGGTTTTAAAGTCAGATAAAGCTCCCAGTAGGAAATCGTTTTGATCCGGTCACGGAGTTCAAAATAGGAAATACCCAGAAAAAAATAAATTTCAGGATAAAGCGTTGCTTTGTCTGTTAATAAAGATAAAAGTTCGATTGCTTTTTTATGATCCCCTTTATGCCTGTATGCCTGGGCAATATTTGCCTGAAAAGGAAACTTGTTTTTAGAAAGCTCCATTCCTTTTTCAAAAACCTTAATGGCAAGGTCATAAAGTTTTAAATGATCGTAAATACTTCCTAAAATCAAAAAAGCCTCGGGCGGAAAGCTGGAAGGTGAATTGGAAAGCCAAAGCTCTAATTTTTCTTTTACTTTCTCAAAATTCTTCGTCTCGTAATATTTATATATATCATTAATGTTATAGGGATTTTCTTTTACTTCCTGAGAAAAAGAAAAAAAATAAATCCCAAAAGCAAGAAAAAAGAAAACCACATACCTTAAAAACATTTTTACTCCGAAATTTTATTTCTTCTCTCTATAAAAATATAACAAAATCTCTGGAAAAGAATGAGAATAAAGTCATGAGAAAGAGCTTTTCCAGTTCATTTGTTAAGATTAATTTCGAACCCAATTCAAAATTGAATGAAAGTTTTTTTTAGCAGATAAAATTTGCTAAATTCTATTTATTATTTATGCATTATTTATAGAAAGGATTTAAAATGAAAAAATTTGTTTTGATTTTATTATTATTTTTCATGTCCTGCGTCAATCTGGATGCTCCTCAGGATGAAGAAACCGTAACCTGCACCACCTGCGAAGGGGAGAGTGAAGAAACTGAAACCTATTCATCCAAAGTTTCTGCTCCCAATGAAATCTGGAGAGAAGAAATAACTTCCAATTCAGTAAAATTAAAATGGAAAAGACAAGAAAATGATAAAATTACAGCAAAATACAATCTTTACCAGGTAAAAAATTTTTCTTCGACTGAAACAGTTGTCAGCAATATTAGTGAAACAGAATATACACTTTCCAATCTCGAAAAAGAAATTCATTATAGTTTTTACATCAGAGCTGTTGATGATAAAGATCTGGAATCCAGAAATGCTTCCAATAGTCTTTCATTTATTCCGACTGATCGTAACTGGAATGAATTAGGGATTTTATCAGATTCTCATTATATAGAAAAAAGTTTTATGAAAGAAAATTCGTTTATTACAATCTATAGAGAATCATCTTCTACTGAAAAAAAGATCATTATCTCAGAATATTCTTATGCTTCCTCCTTACCCCTCATTTCTCGGCAAGAAACATTTTTAACATCCGATAGTTATTCAGGAAAATATTTTTACATAGATAATCAGTTTTATTATGTTTTGATTGATTCTTTAAAATACAACCGTCTTTCACTCTATAAACTGAACGGAATAAACTGGGAAAGCGTCGGCAGTGAAGGCTTTTCGCCCCGTTTTAAATATTCGGATGAATCCTATTCTCCTTACAATTACATTACCTTGATTGTTTCCGATGGAAAACCCTTATTGGCTTTTCAGGATTTTTTCTATGATGATAAAATCAGCGTTATGGCCTATACCGGAAATACCGCTTCTGGCTGGGAATATTTGGGGAATCCTGGATTTTCTTCCGATAAGATTTCTAACCCTCAAATTATTTCAATCGGTGACTATATATATGCAGCTTATTTTGAGTCAAACCAAAATAAAATAATCGTCATGAGATGTATAAAAACTCTCTGTCAATGGGAAAAAATTGGTGAAGAAACTACAACATATGGATTTAGCCAGATGAATTTATCCATAAAAGATTTAAAACCATTTCTTTGCTTTAAAGATTCAGGAGAATTCATCGCAAAAGAATGGGATGGGACACAGTGGAATGAAACAATACATACTCTGGTCTATGATACTATTTTAGAAAAAAACGGCCTTTTATTTTCTTATTCAATTAACCTTGGATATCAAACTACACAAATAAAGAAATGGAACGGCTTAGAATGGGTTCAACTCGGAAGTTCTTCTTTCTACCCTGGTTATTACTCTTCTCAAGCATACTTTTATTATTATTTAGGAAAAGCCTATTTTTTTTATCTGGATAATTCTTCTTCTATTTACAGGATGATGAAGTTTGAAGAATAAATTTTTCATTCTCTTTTTTTTCTTTCTGGCTTTTCCCGTTTTTTCAAAGCCCATTGAGTACAGCGGGAAAACAGTGGATAAAATATCAAAAAAATCGCTGGAAAATGTACGGATCAGGGTTTTACCGGAAGAAACCGTCATTTTTTCCCGGAAAAACGGTTTTTTCTTATTCTCTTCCGGTCAGGAGTATCCAAAAATCACCTTTATCTTTGAAAAAGAAGGGTATCTTCCCCTTTCTCTCACCAACCCTGAAAACGAATTTCTGGCAGAACTCTCCCCCCTGCTTTCCAGTGAAGGCGAAAAAATTGAGGTCAGGGCAAAAAAACAGGAAAAAGAAAAATCGGTTTCTCAAAAAAAACTTTCTCAGGAAACAATGAAAAATACAACCGCCAACTCACTGGATGATGCCCTTGTCAGTCTCAATGCATTGCCCGGAGTGGTTTCCAAAGGTTATGAAACCAGTCTTTCCTTAAGGGGCGGAGATAGAACTGAAACCTCTTACTATTATGAAGGCTTTCCTCTTTTTTACCCTTTTATGCTGGGCAATGTCTCAAGTATCTACCAGATGGATCTGGTTCAATCTCTTAATCTTTATTCCGGGTCTTTCCCCGCCTCTTTCGGAAACACTCTGAGCGGGCTCGTGAATGCGGAACTGAATTTCGGAGATAAACCCTCTCTGGGATTTCTCTTTCACCTTTCTCTGATTACTTTCCGGAGCGTGATTGAAAAAAAAGATTTTCTTTTTTCTTTCAACCGGACTTATTATGATTTAGTTCTCTCGCAGCTGGACAGCCTGAAAGGATATACCCTCCCCTATTATTATGATTTTCATCTGAGAAAAAAAATACAGCTGGATGAAAACAATGTTTTAAAACTCTTCGGATTCTATATCCATGAAGGCGCTGAAATCATATCAGAAGAAAACAAAATGGATCTTCTGGGAGGGGGGAAAAAATTCTATTATCACTCCAACCGGCTTTTTTTAGGCTCAAGACTTTATACTTATTTTTCAGAGAATCTTTCTTTTGAAAATGCCCTTTCCTACTGTTTCCAGTATGCCGACCACCGCTATGTCCAAGAAGATACCAACTGGTTCCGCTTAGCCTATCACCACTTTCTCTATCAGGGCAAAGCCTCTTTTCATCTGAATCCCAAGCATTTGATCAATCTGGGAATTGAAACTTCGTTTTTTTTAAACAGTATTAACTCAAGATTCCTCACAGAAAATTTTTTTAATGCAGATGACAGCCTCTTTTTTTCCTACAACAGCAAACTCTTTATCCACCCTGCCTTTTATCTTGAGGAAGAAGGGGAATGGGTGAAAAATTTCCTTTTTATCCGCTTGGGGATTCGAAGCGAATGGTTTAATATGACTAAAAAATGGATTTTTGACCCACGGCTGAATCTCAGGCTTTCTTTTACTGATTTCTGGAATTTAAAGCTCGGAGCTGGAATTTTCAGCCAGTATCCGGGAGAAAAAGAAGCGGGAAATTGGAGATATTTTGACAAAAAAAAGGGAAATCTTGATTTGAAACCGGAAAAAGCCTACCACCTGACTTTCGGCAACGAAATTGAATCTGAAAAATACCTTTTTCGGACAGAAGTTTTCGGAAAATATTACAAAGATCTGGTCAACAAAGACCTGGCTTCAAATTATTTAAATGGAACGATCGGTTATGCCTACGGTTTAGAAGTTTGGATCGAAAAAAAAGCGGGCGATCACTGGGACGGGTGGATTTCCTACACTTATCTGAAAAGCATGAGAAAAGTAACAGAAAGAATTTCTGCAAAAACTTACTATAGAAATATTTATACTATTTATTCTGAAGAGGAAATTTACCAAACTCCTTTTCAGAAGTGGTATCCTGCCGACTTCGACCTCAGGCACAAACTGAACCTGACTTTAAACTACACCATCAGCGGGAAATGGAGAATTTCCCTGACTCAGACCCTTTTCTCGGGATCTCCCTACAATACGATGGCTTTTGAACATGATATTTTAGTGGAACGGGTCAATAACCAATATCTCCCCTACCAGTACCGTACCGATATTAAACTCGCCATGCCTTTCTTTTTTGAGAATGCGGGGTGCTTTATTCAGGTTTTAAACCTTTTGAATAAAACCAATATCGCGGATTACGATTATATCCTGAAAAATGATGGAACGAACATCAGCTATACACCGAAAAAGCTCATCGACTATCCCCGTTTTTTTATTTTCGGCATTACAGCAGAGTTTTAAATTTGAGTGTCTATTCAATTTTTTTTCCTAAAAATTTCATCAGCCGTTCCTTGACTTCAAAAGGCTTGATTTTAGGTCTTCCTAAATTATCCTTCACCCCGGGACGGATTCTCAGATAAAGAAAAGTCAGTTTCGGCTCTTTTTCCCACTGCCTGATTTCTTCAATCATTTCTTCATTATCATGAAGATAAAGAGAGGCAGGATATCCCGAAGCCGAGGCAATTCTGACAAAGTCTGCATTGGAGGAAAAAGTAAACTGCCCGCCGGTGGATTCATGGATATGGTTGTCTAAAACAATATGAAGAAGATTTTTGGGACGGTAATAGGCATTTCCGGTCAGGCTTCCCATGTGCATGAGAAAAGCAGCGTCTCCGTCGATCACGATCACTTTCCAGTCGGGTCTGGCAAGAGCAAGTCCTAATCCGATCGAAGAGGCAAGCCCCATGGAACCCACAATATAAAGATTGGATTCATTGTCTCCTGTCTCATAAAGCTCTCTTCCTGTAAAGCCTGTGGAGGCAATCAAAACTGTTTTTTGGGTTTTATTTTTCACAATTGATTCTAAAACATCGATTCTGGAGGGAAGGGTCTCTGGATGCACCTTGAAACTTATTTTTCTCTCACGGGTAGGATGATATTCTTTTTCAAGAAGCGGGACAGATTCAAACGAATTTTTTTTCACCACAAAGAAATAAGATTCTTTCTTTTCGATCCATTGATTGGCATTTGTAATTTGTTTTAAGGCTGTTTCATGGTCGGCTGAAAGGATTTCCCATTTGATTTTCATGGCTGAAAGCATTTCTCCCGTGATTTTTCCCATCAATTCGTGCTGGGGCTCATCTCCGATTCCTTCCTCACCCCGAAGACTCACAAACCCTAAAACAGGAATCTGAAATACACTGTTCAAAGAAGTGAGGGGAGAAGACGCATTGGTCAGACCTGAATTCTGGCAGAGAAAAACCGATTTTTTTCCGCCCAGATAAGCTCCCGCCGCAACCGCTGCTGATTGCCCCTCATTTGCCCCCATGACAAAATCGCACTCATTGAGCGCATAGTTTATCAAATCTTTGAGAAAAGAACAGGGCACTCCGCTGTAAAAATCAAAACCGAGTTTTTTGAGCGCATTTCCAAATTGAACTGTTTGAATCATTAGTTTTTCTCCTTTAAAAATAAAGCTGGGTAAAAAGAATCAGATTTGTATCCCCCAAAAGACTTCCGAATTCACTGTCTTTTTTTCCGCTGTAAAAAAGAGCTTTTATCCCTGCTTCCGCTTCGCCCTCCGCAAAACTGAAGACAACAGAGGGCTGAAAAAGAAAGCTTTTATCTTCTAAATTGAATACAAAATCGTTTCCAAAAGTAAAATCAGTGAAAATAAAATTGGAAAAATAAAGCGAAGTGTAAAGATAATGCCTGGAATTCCGGTACTGCTCAAAATAAGCTCCCGCTGCCAGTTTGTCTGAATAAACGGTTTGAGAAGCCAGAAAACCGAGGTAGTTTTGATAGTCCTGCCGGGTCCAGTTTTCATTGCTGAAAAAGTATTCAGCTGTAAAAGTCAGCGTGTCAATCCATTTAGACTCATTGAAACTGACACTGCTTCTTTGACCCAGAGTAAAAGAAAGCCTTCCTTTGTCTCCCAGCGGTACAGGATTGAAAGAATCGTCAAACCGGGTACGGTAAGAACGAAGTTTATAAATCCCCTCTCCGTAAAAAGTCAGATTGGTGTTTTCAGAAAGAGAAAGCGCATAGTCTGTATTGAGCGCAAAAAGAGGTTTTTTATTATTTTGGAAAACACCGAAACAAGACAGGCTCAAACTCTCCAGACTAAAAGAAAATTTTGGGATCAAGGGTAAGTTTTTGATTCTTGTTTTCCCGCTGTTTTCTTTTTCATTGATAAACGAAAGAATTTCAAAAGAGAACGAAGAGCGGAAGGGAAAATTAAAATAAAGAAAAGGGTTGCCTTCCGCCTCATTATTGGGACGCAGAGGATCTTTTCTAAGATTAATAACATCCGAAGGATTAAAAAAAGCAGCTTTCCCCCATTTTACAAACTGTTTTCCCACCCTGATGATCATAGCAGAGGTCAGAATATCCAGATACATTTCCTTGATCAATATTTTTTCTGTCTGTGCAGCCGAAGAAGGGTTTGAAGAATCATAAAAAGGAGAGACAGGGGTATAAAAAGATGGGTAGTACTGTGCTTCAAGATTGATATGTCCATTGATTTTATCCGAAAAATCGTTTTTAAAAATCAGGTTTCCTTTCAGTAAATACTGAAAATCCCCGATCTCCAAACTGTTTTGCGGGTTGAAGACCGAGCTTTCATTTCTTTTTAAATAAGAAGACTCCGCATAAATACTTCCTTTAAACTGATAGGAAAAAGAAAAAACCGGAATCACTAAAAGCAGTAAAATAATTTTTTTCATTTTAGTCCGCTTAAATACTGAATAAAATTTTCATTATAATACTTTTCAGGAATATCTTTTAAGATTTCCACACTGCTGAGGCTCACAATCGTTTTTCTTTCCTTTAAGGGCTCAAAAAACTCCTGTTCCATATAGGAAAGATTTTTCCCGTCAAACTCAATTTTATTAAAAACACAACTTTTTAAAAGAATGCCTGAAAGAGCGTAATAATCTCTTTTTTTGGGCAAAAAGTCTTTTTTTCCGATTTGAATCACCACTTTTCCATATCCGCTTTGCCCTTGTTTCGGCGTGAGGGTAAGGATATAATCTTCTCCGGTTTCCTCGGTCTTTGAAACATTGTAGTCAAAGGAAAGCTCTGTGGCTAAAACATCTCCATAGCTTAAAAGACTTCCCATAAAAAGGGACTGATAAGCCACCTTGTTCAGTTTATGATTGGTGGTATAATAACTGAAAATCACATCGTCTTTTCTTAAAAAGACCGATCCCGATATTTTTTTGGGCTTTACTACGGTCATCACATTTTTCACGCTTCCCTTTTTAAAACCCTTAAACTGATTTTCTTTTTCATCTCCGCCGCTTTCAATGGTTTTCATGGTCAAAAGATAGGAACAGATATCGGGGACCCACTGTTCATCCGATTTTTTGAGAATTTCCTCACCGGAAAGGGCAAAAAAATAAGAGGGAATCCATAAAAGAAGCAATATCAAAATGATCTTTTTCATCCTTTCTCCTTTTTGATTTTCTTTAAAATTTAATAACTAAACGGAGGAGCTTTTACAATCCTCTTTAAAGGCGGAATTATCCAAAAAGTAACACATAACAATAAAAACATCACAATCAGCACAATGTCCCCAGTGTGAATTTCCGTAAGGAGGGGGCTGACAAAAGTATAGGAAAACCGAAACCAGATATTGGCTTTTTCAGCAAGGTAAGATGTAAATGAACCTATCCCTAAACCAGTTATAATACCTGTCAAAGTCAGGATCCAGTATTCAAACGCCATTAAAACCGTGATGCTTCCGTGAGTCATTCCCAACGCTGAATAAGTCCAAAGCTCTTTTCTTCTTCGAAAAGCGTACATCCAGACAATCGCTGCCGAGACTGCGCCGATCAGAGGGAAAAAAAGAATCATCACCAAAGATTTGACCGATGCGAATAAACCTGAAAAACTGGCGAGTTTGTCCATCTGTTCATAAGTCATCCATGAGTCTTTGATTTCCAGTTTGTTTTCCTCCAAAGTCTTTTTAATCCCCTGATAAATTTCTTTTTTGGCTTCTCTTGTTTCATTTTTATTTTTTAAAAAAACCGAAATCACATTGGCATGCCGATTGGAGGCTAAAAGCTCGGTCATACTCTCTTCAGTAATCAAAAAAGCGCTTCCCAGCCCCTTCCATCCGCTTGATTTTGTGATTCCGCAGACTTTAAATTTTTTCGCATTAATCACTTTATCCGGCGTGGATATCTGCATGGTCACTGTCTCGCCCAGCTGATACTGCCCCTCTTTTAAAAACTCAGACACCACAATGTCTTCAGTATTTTTTGGAAGCGTTCCCACCACGGGTCTGATATAGCGTTTCAACCGGTTTTGATTGTCCGGGGTCAGTTCGGATAAAATTACCAGATCGCTTTTTTCGGGATTTTCTAAAATACCCTGAATTTCACGGTCAAGCACAACTCGTTCAATTGAGGGGTCTTGAATCAGAGTTTGGATTTTATCTTTTTCAAAATAGTCTGTAAAAAAAACCATATCTCCGTAACTGTCATAAAAAGAATCGTTTAAAATACTGGAAATCAGATTTGCATAACCAAAACTCCAGTACAAAACAAATGAGGAAACAGCGAAAATTAAAATAAAGATAAGTGAAGAAAATCGATGTCTCAACACATTCTGAAAAGGTATTTTTGCTTTTGTCATATTTCCGCCTCTCTAAAAACATCCACCGGGTTTATTTTTGTGGTCAGATAAATAGGATAAATCGATGAGATGAAAGAAACAATCAGAATCGTAAGATATCCGTTGACCACCGATTGTAATTCAAATCCTGCCGTAAATTTCTTTCCCGCAAAAAAAACTGCCATTTCTCCAAAATCAATTCCCTTCCCCCCCGTTTGGGTCAGGATAAAATAAAAACCGCAGGCAAGAGCAAAAACAAGGGTTGCAAAAACAACCATTTCCATCAGTAAAAGCCCTACCAGCCAAAAAGGTCTGGCACCCATCGCCACCAGCGAGCCGATTTCTTTGCGTCTTTCAAAAAATCCCATCATATTCAGGTTTAAAGTAGCTACTACCAGAATCACCAGAATCAAAGCGGCAATGGAAGATCCGAAAAATCCTAAAAGCTCAACAATCCCAAAAACAATTCCATAGCCCTGGGTACCCTGAAAATACTGCAGACTGTTTTCTTCTGCCAGTTTTTTTAAATCTTTTTCATACTTTCCCTCTTTGTCCCAGACTGCGATTTCAACCGCCTGATTGTCTTCAATCCCGAGCTGGAGAGCCAGATACTGATAAGAAACAAACAAAGCGGGGAACATCTGAATCACCCCCTTTCCCTCAAGAGACGCTCCTTCCTGATGATTGACAATCCCCATCACCCGAAACGAATAAGGGTAGGTGTTTTTTTCTGTGTCTTTCATATAAAGGGTAATTTCATCGCCCGCTTTCCATTTCAAGCTGTCGGCATATTCTTTCCAGACCAGAATCCCGTTTGGAAGATCGGGATCAAACCGGCCTGAAACTATTTTTAAGTTTGAAAGAAGCGCCAGTTCTTTTTCCCAGTCTATGCCGATTAATGCGGGCAGGCTTCCTTTAAACTCTGATTTTTTATCATCATAGACAGCTGCGCCGATTTTAATTCTTTTTGAATAAACCACTTGATTCTTATCAAGATAATCGATGATTTGACTTGAAATCATTTTTCTGGGAAGAGTGAAGGAAGGCAGGGTGTAGTCTCTATCCAGACCCTGATACGAAGTGATGTGATAATCTCCGGTAAAAGTTCTGGAAAAATAGTCTTTCCAGGCAGACTCTGCGTTTTCTTTTAATGATCCGTTGAATAAAAAAAGAATGCTGGCTAGAAAAATCACGATCCCGATCAAAAAATTTTTAACCGGGTGCCTCCTGATATTCTTGAAAGAAAGCTTAATAAAATTTTTAACTGTGTTCATTGATGCCTCAAATTTCTTTTTTGGAAAGGATTCCGTCTTTCATCTGAAAAAGGCTGGTTGCATAGCGGGTAATGGAAGGATCGTGGGTGGCGAATACAAAAGTGGTTTTTTTATTTTGATTCAGGCTTGCTAAAAGCTCTAAAATTGTTTTACCGGTTTCAGAATCCAGATTAGCGGTCGGTTCATCGGCAAAAACAATCTCAGGCGATGAAACCAGTGCCCTGGCAATTGCGACTCTCTGCCTTTGCCCCCCGGAAAGTTCATCCGGTCTGTGTTTTGCAAATTTTTCAAGCCCCACTGCCTGAATCAGATTGTCAATTCTTGTTTTTTTTTCTTTTTCACTGATCTTTTCTTTTTTTATCATGAGAGGGAATTCTATGTTTTCATAAACATTGATCACGGGAATCAAATTGAATGCCTGAAAGATAAACCCAATCTTGGAAGAACGGATGCCTGCCAGTTTTTTCAGGCTGTATAAGCTGACCTCTTCCCCATCGATCCAGATTTTTCCTGAATCGGGGCGGTCCAGACATCCTGCCAGATTTAATAAAGTCGATTTTCCGCTTCCAGACGGTCCCATCAGGCAGACCATTTCACCTTTATTGATTTGAAAAGTAACTCCTTTTAAAGCTTCTACCTTGGTTTTTCCGAGAAGATAAGTTTTTCTCACTTCTTCAAGAGCTATCATACAAGACCTCCGGGGCTATCCCTCTTTTATTTTCCTGAATAATAAAATATAAATATAAATGAAATCAATAACAAACGCCTTAATTTTTCAAAAAGTTTCAATTTGAAGAAACGAAACGCAAAATAACAGATAAAAATTTTTTCCATGAAAGTGTTTTGAAAAAAAAGACTCACAAATTTTGACATGGGAAGATAAAAAATTTAATTCTTGAATATTTTCTTTAACTGAGCCTCAGAAAATCCTGTAATTTTGGAAATCAGGGACAGAGCCATTCCTTCTTCTCTCATTTTAAAAGCAGCCGCTATTTTCCCCTCCTTAATCCCCTCCTTAATTCCTTCCTTAATTCCTTCCTTTCTTTCGGATTTCTTGATTTTTTCGATAGTTTGAGCAAACATTGTCTTAGCCTCCTCTAAAGTTATGTGTGAAATATCCTGGATAGGTTTTATATTCTCGTTGTCCACTAATCTGCAAAACCAGTTGACAAAAGCTTCTTTTAACTGACTATCCACTTCTTTTACCAAAATTTCAGCCAATATTTTCTGGTAATTTTCCAGTTCCCCTTCTTTTAAATTTTCTGTAAGAAATATTCCTGCCAGAAGGTTCTTGATTTTTATTAAACTATCCTTGGTAAACTCATTAATAATGATTTTATGATATTTTAAACTGGGTAGATATTCCCGGAGCTCTTTCGTATGAGTAGAAATCATGTGAGCCATATTATCAGGTACAGTCCATTTTTCATTACCGTTATAGATTAAAACAGGAAAAACTTCCGGCAGTTCAGAAAATTTTTCTTTTTTAATGAGTTCTTCATAAAAATCGATCACATAGGATAAAATGCGCAACGGCATGGTTTTATCTACTGTAGATTGAAATTCAATAAGTAAGTAAAGATAAAACGGAGTGTTTTTATAGGAAAGTTTATAAATAACATCAGATTCTTTGTTTTTAAGATTTTTACGGATAAAAGAAGAGTTTATCTGCTCCATCTCGTTAAAATCAATCTCCCTGACCCAATTCATAGGTACAAAAGACTGCAGAAGTTGTTTAATAAAACCTTTATGAGAAAAAATATATTTATAACCAGAATCGTGTATTTGTTGTGTTTTTTTCATAAAAGTAAATTTAATAAAAAAAATGATTAAAAGCCCTTTTAATCTTGAACAAAACAATTTTAAATCACCCGGTTTAAAACCGCCCTTCTTGGCAAATTCTTTTGCAATTTAAAAATGCTTCAGTATATTTAAAATCCTTAATCAAGAATAAAAGTGTTCGGGAATGGCGTGAAAATCGCCGACGGTACCCGCCGCTGTGAGAAAGGGATGAAACCGCAAAAAAAGCCACTGGGAAACCGGGAAGGCAGCGGGAGTAAAACGATCTTTCGAGTCAGAAGACCGGCTTTGTATTCTTTTGAGAAAGACTCTTTCGGGAAAAAAGGGGTCAGGAAAATTGTCAAAAATTTATGCCTGTACTCCTCCAAAAAAATCAAATGGAGGAAACAAATGAAAGGTCTCAAAAAAATTCTTACTGCAGGAATACTGGTGATCGTATTCTTTTCTTTCGGGTGCAAAAAAACATCAGAACCCGGAATCTCAGTCAGCGATACTATTCCAAACGAACTCGCAGGATACTGGAGTGCGGCTTGGGACGGTTTTCAGGTTGATAAAAATGTCAATCCACCTCTTTTTACCTATTATTGTGATACTGAAAATCATATTGCCTTAAAAGGTGAAATCCTTGAAGTTCTTCAGTATGGAGATTCTTATTATCTCCCAATCAAAATAACAGAGAGTTCTGCCTCCTGTGGAAGCTGGGCAACCGATTATTCTTATTTTACGGTCGGAAAATATTCTGCTGTCCGATATATGGATCTCACTGCTACTTCTATCAAACAAACAACTCCTTACAGCGCCACTCATCCGGTATCTTTTGATACAAAGGATGATGCAGTCAATACTCTGATTAAGTCTTCCAATGCAGTAAGCACTTATTTCGGAATGCTGGGCTCTTATACAAAGTAAGGAATTTTATCATGAAGCTGTTTGTTTGTTTTCTCTCACTCGTCCTTCTTTCGCCTGTTTGGGCAGACATATCTTTTGAAGATAAAGAAAAAATCATTATTACAGCTTCACGATTCAGCCGGGGGGAAAAATCTGCCCCGGTGAAAGTTTCGGTAGTCCATAAGAGCGAAATCGAAAAATCGGGAGCCCGGAATCTGGCCGAGCTTTTAAACCGCAAACTCCCTTTTTATGTGAAAGAAAGTCCGGGGTTTACCGGAACGGTCTGGATCGGGGGGATGAAATCCGACGATACCGGAACATCCATGTCTTCCCGGATTTTAGTGCTTTTAAACGGACACTCTGCCGGAACAGGAATCATAGACTCCATTCCTTTGATTGCAGTGGAAAGAGTGGAAGTAATCGCGGGTCCTTTTTCAGCATCCTACGGTTCAGGTGCTCTTTTTGGAGTGGTCAATATTATCACTTCCAAAAAATCAAAACCAGGCATCAGTTTGAAAGCTGAGGCAGGCAGTTTTGGTTTTTGGGGCGCTGAAACAAAAATAGGCTTTGATTTTACGCCTTTTCAGATTTTTTTCGCGGCAGGGTTTGAATCCTCTAAAGACTATCAGGCAGGAAGTACACGGTTTTCTGAGCCTGAAAAATACCCGTCAAAAAATTATCAAAACACTTCCTATCAAAATCAGAAAATTTATCTGGGCGCATCTTATGAAAAAAACGGCAGAAAACTGGAAGGGAGCTTCCAGTTTTTTAAAATCCCCGAAGCAGGCACGCCCAATTCTTTATTTAACAACGATTTAAACGATTCTTTATCGCTTTTCCGCATTGCAGGAGATATCAGCTATCAGGAACATTTCAACGACAACATGATTTTAGATATCCTATCTTATATCAATTATCATAAAAGAGACAACTACGGACTTTACCCTCTCTATGCCTGGGAGTTTCACCAGAAAGTGCTTGAAAGCGGACTGGCATCGTCTTTTCAAGTCAAAACCAGCGTGTTTGATTTTCGTCTCGGAGGGAACCTTGATTTTGTCAATCTGCAAAAACAGGGCGCAGGGGAAAGCTATCAGGAACCTGAAAGCTCCTATTTTCTCACTGGTATTTTTTCTGAAAACAGGGTTTCCCTGACCGGTTTTCTGGATTTATGGGCAGGGGCAAGGTATGATTTTTATCAAGCCCGCCTTCTGGATTCAGACGGAGTGGTGATTCAGACCCAGACAAAAACCAATTCATTTGATTATCTGAGTTTCCGGGGAGGGATTTCTTTTTATCCCGGCAGTTTCCGCCTCAAACTCCACGCGGGAAACGGGTTTACCGCTCCCTCCATCCTCCAGCTCACAGGAAACTACAGCGGTGTTTTCGGAGATTTTCAGGGAAACCCTGATTTGAAGGCGGAAAGCGCTTTTTCTTATCAGGTCACGGCAGGGTATGAAAGGGTTCATAAACTTCTTTTCACCTACTCGTACCAAAAAGCGTTTGACCGGATCTCTATGACCGCTTCAACCAACGGGATCAAGACCTATAAAAATATTAAAAGCGCTGTTTTTCAGTCCATTGAATGGGATGGAATTTTTAATCTCGGTAATTTCTTTAAAATTCCCAACTGGATGGGAGAAGTGTACTCGAAAGGGCTTTATTATCTGGAATACAAGGATCATGAAACCGGGCTTGACTTAAAAGCAGCGTATATTCCTGAAATTAAAACCAATACGGGAATTTCTTTTGGTTATTATAAGTTTTTTCAATTTTCGATAGACGATTCATGGACCGGGAAAATGCTGGACGGAGCTTCAGCAAACGATATCGGATGGTTTCATCTGGTCAATCTGTCTTTTGAAACCACGGTTTTTGAGTTTTTTGAAGCGGGGGATTTCTTAAAATACCTTAAAATTTTTATTCAAGTCAGAAACCTTTTAGACTCTGAATACGAATATGTGGACGGCTACCCCATGCCCGGCAGGAATTTCCGTTTCGGATTTCAGATAGACTATCCTTTCGGGCAATAAGAGTTTATAACATGAGAATCCTTTCATAAACCTTTTCGGCGATTTTTTCTTTTTCCATCGAAGCCAGATCCTCTATTTTTCCATTTTTGTAAAGGATTTTCACTTCACCTGTTTCTTTTTCAAAATTGGAGGGGCTGTTGGCAATAATGAGATCGAGTTTTTTGCTCTCCAGCTTGATTTTTGCGTTTTCTAAAAGATTTTCAGTTTCAAGCGCAAATCCTGCAAAAATCTGCGCTTCTTTTTTCAGACTTGAAAGTTCCTTTAAAATATCAGGGTTTTTAACCAGCTGTAAAACCAGAGCGGTTTCATCTTTTTTCTTGATTTTATGATTGGCTTTGATTTCAGGGCGGTAGTCTGCCACTGCGGCCGCCATAATCAGAATATCGGCAAATCCGATTTCTTCCTTCAATACTTCCAGAAGTTCAAGAGCGCTCCGCACCGCAATTTTTTTAAGATGGGCAGGAAGAACCGATGTCACGCTTCCGTGAATCAGGGTAACATTGGCTCCCAGCCTGTGGGCTGTTTCCGCAAAAGCGATCCCCATTTTTCCGGATGAGCGGTTGGTGATAAATCTGACCGGGTCAATATCTTCAATTGTGCCGCCGGCAGTGACAATGATTTTTTTATTTTTTAAAGGTTTGAGGTTGGCGGGATTAAAAGATTCGATCCGCTCAATAATTTCCTCTACCGGAGCCAGCTTGCCCTTCCCCGCATAGCCGCAGGCTAAAAGCCCTTCCGCCGGTTCTATCAGGTCAACGCCAAAATTTTTGAGTGTTTCCATATTTTTCTGCACGGCCGGATGATAATACATTTTCACATTCATGGCAGGAGCCGCCAGAACGGGTTTATTGAAAGCCAGAAAAGCGCTGGAAAGGAGGTCGTCCGCAATGCCGTTTGCCATTTTTCCAAGAATATTGGCAGTAGCCGGAGCAATGATCATGATGTCTGCCCAGTCAGAGAGGCTGATATGAGGAATATAGTCTTTTTTTTCAAATTCATCGACAGCCACAGGATAGCCGGAAAGGGTGAAAAAGGGGATGGCTGAAACCATTTTAGAGGCATTTTCAGTCATAATCACACGGATTTCGTGCCCGTTTTTTTTCAGCTGGCTGATCACATCTAAAGCTTTATAGACAGCAATACTGCTGGAAACACCAAAAAGAATTTTCATAAAAAACCTCTTTTGATAAAAGTTCTTATCAAAATTTAGTATTAAAAAATTGAAAAAGAAACAATTTTATCGGTTGTCTTTGTGAAGATTTTCTTTCAAAACAAAAAGAAGCAATAGGCTTGCAAAAACAAAAATTCCCCCTATCGCGCCGACATTGAGAAAAAAAGAAGGGTCATTGTGAAAAAGCCATCCGCTTAAAAAAGCCCCGACCGCCGATCCCATCTGAACCATTGCATTGAGACTGCTGGACATGCTGCCTCTTTCCGTAATCCCTACCAAATGAAGGACAATGGTCTGAAAAACAGGAAACCGGAGACTCCCGATCATCATCATGAGAAAATAAAGGGGAAACTGGAAATAAAAATGGGTTTTTAAAACGGGAATGGAAAAAATAAAAAGAAGGATCACAATGTTTAAAATTCCGACCCACTGCAGTTTATCCTTGACATTGACCGAAAGCCTGCCTGAAAAAGAACTGCCCAGCCAGCTGCCGAATCCCGCTACGGTAAAAAGAACCGCAATATCGATATGACTGGTTCCCATAGGGGAAAATTGGTTGTAAAGCCATGTAGGATAGGCTCCCGCAAAAATAAAAATACCTGAAAACATGATAAAATAAGTGAAAAGAGAGAGGAGAATATTTTTGTCTTTTGAAAGAACAGCGTATTTTTTCTGATAAGTTTTCAGTGTGATTTTATCTTTTTTAAGCTGAATGTCTGGGTGAGGAAGAAAAAAAATAATATTCATCACCAGAATCAAAGACAAAGCGGCAAAAACAAAAAAGACCGTGTTCCAGCTGAAAGCGCCGCCCACTAAAATCCCGATCGGTATCCCTGCAATCTGCGCCAGCGCCATGCCTCCTCCGACCAGCCCCATTACTTTGATTCTTTTTTGGGGAGCAAAATAGTCTGCGACATACGCATAGACAGAAGTTCCAATCAACGCACCGAAGATTCCCGATAAAGCGCGGAAAAAAACCAGGGTGTGAAAATTGTAGGCAAAACCTGTGAGAAGCTGGCAGACAGAAAGACCTGCAAGTCCTATAATCAAAAGAGCCCTTCTTCCATGTTTATCGGAAATAGGTCCGATAATCACGCTTGTGATAAACGACAAAATCGGATAAGCTCCCAAAACAGCGCCGTACTGGCTTTCTTTTATCCCGATCGAAAGCTTGAAAAGTTTAAGAAGAGGAGCAATAATCATAACATTGGATATTCCGATAAAAGTAGAAAGGAGAAGGAGAAAAGTAATCCATTT
>Ga0209518_1001026_pt1 | contig 32585 bp, 37 predicted proteins | sample RifGroB1_FD_183993 | JGI IMG/M metagenome (GOLD analysis project Ga0209518, IMG submission 183993) | Groundwater microbial communities from Rifle, Colorado, USA - Groundwater B1 (SPAdes) (version 2) | ecosystem: Environmental > Aquatic > Deep subsurface > Groundwater | place: Rifle, Colorado...
ATATCCTTCTCGCTTCCTTATCCTCTTTAAGAGATTTAAGCAAAGGCATTTTTTTTCTATAACCTTGATTTAGGTTATAATAACTATCATTTAGGTTATTTAAATGTTTCTCAGTACAAGAAATCCTTCTCGCTCAGGGAGCGATTTATTTCTCCGGCGATGTTTGTTCCCATCAGATGCTTCACTTCTTTCTCGTTCTGGGTATGTCCTAACACCCAGCCTAGCTTGATGTATGCCACTTCTGGAAGCATGTCCTCTGTGTGGATTACTCCGGTAGCTGCGAGCTCTCTCCCTTCCGAGTACACTTGGGGTTGAAGGCGGCCAAAAATGGTTTGGGCTGCCACCGCGACTATGACTCCTTGCTGTATTGCTCTCTTGATTGCTGGAAGCCAGTTCAGCCTGCTTTCACTTGTTGCTACATGGCCAAGGCCTGTGCCCTCTATGACTATGCCCTTGTACTTCTTGTCTATCAAGGCCTCGAGCAGATCTGAGCTTGCTCCGGGGTAGTATTTTATGAGCGCGACTTTCTCTTCGAAGGCAGTATCTTCGTTCACCTGCCTGTTGTTGTCTCGCTTCTTGTAGTTCTTGTTCAGGATTTCGAGCTTGCCGTCTGGCCAGATTTTTGCCAGCGGGAAATCATTTATGGCCTTGAATGTATCTCTCCTGCTTGTGTGCATCTTTCTCACTTTGGTTCCGCGGATGGCATAGCAGAAGTTATCACTGGAAGTGGCATGGCCTACAAGCATGCACTCTGCCATCTGGCTCAAACTTGCAAAGCCTGCTGCCTGTAAGTTCATCGTTGCATCACTGCTTCCCCTGTCGATGCTTCTCTGCGAGTAAGTGAAACAGACTGGTTTGTTCAGGTCTCGGAGCATGAAGCTGAGGGCAGCGCTCGTGTAGTGTAACGCATCTGTCCCATGGGTGATGATGAGTCCCTGATTTTCCTTCTCGTTCAGGAGCTTTGCGGCAAGGCCTGCCATCTTCTGCCACTCTCTCGGCGTCATATTTTCGCTTGAGATGGAGAAAGGCTGCTCAAGTTTTCTTATGTTTACTGTCTCCAGAAGCTTTGGAGCCACTGAAAGGAGTTGCTCTGGACTCGTGAGGGGCTTTACTCCTCCGGTTTTGTAATCCAGCTGAGAAGAGATGGTTCCTCCAGTGATGATCATGGAGATTCCAGGAAGATTTTTTTTCTGCGGAGAAATTTTTTCTCCAGGCCCTGCCTTCTTTTCCTGTGGGTTCCCGTGCTTCAGAACTTTTATCGAATCGATATCTTTCCTCCCGAAACCGATGTTGTATCCGCTGTCTAGCTTCAGAAGCAGCGCATCTTTTTCATAACTTTCGAGAAGATTCCCCTCGTAAATCTTGTCTTTTACCTTTATCTGCACTCTTGCTCCTGCCTGCGCCTCTTTTTCTTTCATGCAATGCTCACGCGAGAGCAATTTTTAATTCTTTTGCATCTTCTTTTAGGAATAAGCGCTAGGAAACTCTTCTGGAGCTCTGAAAAATTCTGGAAAACTCGGCAAGATTTTTGAAAAACCCCGAGAAAAATTAACTATATGCTAAAATGTATATGATTGTAACATATACATTGTCTTGCAACAATGTTTATAAAAAAATAGAACTAGTTACTATCTAATTTTATATTGAAGGGCGTGTAAAGGGCAATTCAATTCGATCTTTGGCGAGATCAAATTGAAACACGATTGTTTTGGGCGTCGTGTTCTTAGTGAATCCCTTAATTGATTCTACAGTTAGATATAGCCAGTCATATATAAGCATTATGGTGGCATAGTATATAATTAAACAAGAACTAAAAGGAGGTCAAAAAATGGCGCAACAATACAGTATGGAAGAACTTAAGGCTGGTAAAGCGAGCATCAAGGTCGTAGGAGTTGGCGGAGGCGGAAACAACACTGTCACACAGCTCTTCGAGATGGGCATAACTGGCGCAGACATCGTGGCGATAAACTCTGACGCCCAGCACCTGGAGATAAGCAAGTCTGATCACAAGATTTTGATCGGAAGAGAGCTTACACGGGGTCTAGGCTGTGGAGGATACCCATCAAGAGGAAGGGAATGCGCAAAGGAAAGTATGTCTGACTTGAAGAAAGCGATCGGCGCAGCTGACATGACATTCGTCGTGGCAGGAATGGGTGGCGGAACAGGAACAGGAGCTGCTCCAGTTGTCGCACAAGTTGCAAAAGAAGCTGGAAGTATTGTGATCGGAACAGTAACAATGCCATTCGACATCGAGAGAGCGAGAGTTGACAAGGCAGAGTTCGGATTGCAGGAGTTAAGGCAGGTATGCGACACAGTCATTGTTATCGATAATAACAGACTGGTGCAGATTGCAGGACAGCTTCCAATCAAGCAGGCCTTCGCTGTTGCAAATGACTTAGTCTCTACCATGATCAAAGGAGTAGTTGAGACAATAACAGTCCCATCCCTCGTCAATCTGGACTACGCGGACGTTTCTGCAATTATGCGAAATGGAGACGTGGCTGTTATCGGAATAGGAGAGAGTGATACTGCTAACAGGGTTGAAGAGGCTGTAAGGCAGGCTTTAACTCACCCGCTACTCGATGTAGATTACCAAGGTGCTACAGGAGCTTTAATCCACGTTTCAGGAGGAAGTGACCTTAAGCTAGAAGAGCTTAACCGAATCGGTGAACTCATCACACAGCATCTCTCGCCGGAAGCAAACGTTATCTGGGGAGCAAGAGTGAATGAGAACACACGAGGGAAGGTACAGGTCATTACAATCATCACTGGAGTCAAGAGCCCATACATCATGGGTAAGCACAGTGATAGAGACGAGGTAGGTGCACGCGGATTTTCCGATGTAGGCATCGAGGTCTTGAGATAACGGATCATTGTCCCCCCTTAGCCTGGCTAGCCCCCACTCATTCTTAGGAGGGGGCTAGTCCCTTTTTTCTTTTTTCTTTTTGATTTTGCTGACTCTGGTAAGGGAGCAAATGTTTTAATCTGTTAGGGACTGATATTTTTTGGCTTTTTACTCTTTACACTCCCTATCGACCTGAACCAAACCCAAGAAGCCTGCCAAAAAGGCACACCCAAAGGTTTAAAAAAAAACGGCTTTAAAATCACAAGAAAACCTAGGTTTTCTTATGTCTAAGAAACTAATAAAAGGAGGTAAAATGTTGAAAAATAAGATATTTTGGGTGCTCTTTATCCTCGCACTGGCAATAGGAACAGTGTTTGGCACGAAATTACTCTCTGGAGCTTTTACAGGATTCGCTGGTCTCGGTGGTAATTCCTTCACAGAAAACGAAGGAGTTGTAGTTTTGACAGCAACCAGTAGCGTATTTAATTACGGAAAAGACCCAATTCTAAGAACTAATTATTATTTTCAGGATTCTGGAGCTTTGAGAAATGTAAGATACGTAAAACCAGATTTAACGGGTTTTAGCTATGATGACCCTGAAAACACAAGAGCCTGTTTTGAACTAACGTATTACGATAAGAATAAAAGAGTAATACGCATAGAACCGCAAACTCTTTGTATTGGGGTAAATGATCATAGATTTGTAATAGAAGCTTTAAAAGTTGTGCCTTTAAACCAAGAAGATGAAGGCAGCGCTTTAATAACGGCCCCAATGGTACCTGTTTAGAACAATTTTTTTCTCTTTTCTTCTTTTTTTCTCACCTTGCGGGAGCTTTCTCGCGCTTTTTCGCAGATTATTTAAGCTTTTCCTCCCATAGCCAAAGATGGCAAAATTGATAGCACCAATAAGTTCTACTTCTCTTCTTGACGATATTGCCTTGCACGAAGTGCTTAACATAGATGGATTGATGGTTAATACTGATTCCGGGTTTGGCTGTGAAAATATGTACTTTTTTAATATTGCACGTTCAGATGTTCCTCGCGACCGCTATGACCGGCCGAAAAAATTAGCTGTATATGAACGGGAGCTTGAGTACATGGGGATCAATGTCGAAGAGCTCCTTAAGGGCATTACTCCCAAAAGTAGGCAATCTTGGGATCCAGAACCCTTATTGGAGGTGCTTATCGGAAGGAAAAAAAGCGGTGAATTTATCTCAAGAAAAATTTATTTTTGTGAATTTGGTTTAGAGAAGACCTTCGGAGAAAATATAAATCTGGATCAGTATAAGGTAACGCTTTATACCTCTGCACAAAGAGAACTAAAATCACACTTATATAATACTTATCCTAGTTTTGATTTTGTCCCTAAAATCTCTGTTAATTCAGAAACTGCTGAAAAACTAGAAAAATTGTTAAAACAGAGCAATGCAGGAGTAGTTCTTGCTTATAGCAGAAGATAGTTGACTTCCGCACGCGATTTCTTTTTTTGCCACGTGGCTTTCACAAAATTTAAATACTATAACGAGCTATAGTTCTCTATAACTATCTAAAATGTCAACCACCATACAGATCACGGAGGGCGTGAAGAAAACCCTGGACAAGATGAAGATGTTCAATAGGGAGACTTACAATGATGTTCTTGAAAGGATGATTGAGGATGAGCTGGAGCTGAATAATATAACTAAGAGGGAGATAGAAGAGGCTAAAAAGAGGATAAAATCCGGAAAGTTTCTAAGACAAACTGATGTCGAAAAGAAACTTGGGTTCTAGATTCGATGTTTGAAATTTTGTGGGATGAAAAGGCTTTTGATGAGTTAAAGAAATTTGAGCCCTCTATTTCCAGAAGAATTCTCGGCAAGGTGAAAGATCTTTCCGGAGATCCCCATATCCACGACATCAAAAAATTGAAGGGGATGTCGGGATTTAGGCTAAGGGTTGGAGATTATAGGGTGATATTTGAGATCGAGCAGGATAAGATTCATATATTCAAGGTGGGGCATAGAAAGCATATCTATGATAAATAGATTAATGAAATAAAGGGAGGCAAAGTAAAAATGAAAAAAGTCGCAAAGAAATCAAGCAAGAAAGGGAAGATGGATGAATGCTGCGGGGCATGCTCTGGGACTAAGAATGGTAAGTGCAAGTGCACGTGACGCAAGGGTTGCTGATTAGTAAGATTTAAATAATATCATACGTATTCATCCTTATAATCTTCCCTATCGTTCAGCATATGTTGAGCGATGGGCATTATATTTTTAAAGTGGAGTTCTACCAGCAAGGGGCATTTTTTATCTCTTCTTCGCGTACTCACCCTCAAAGCGGGTCTCTCTTGGCTGCCACTGGAATTCTGAGCGCTCTTTCCATCCGAGAGGCTTGCCATAAGTCTCAAAGTACACTGCCTTGTTCAGAACATATTTGATTGGCATTTCCCATTTTCTCTTTGTGGCATGGCCTAGTGCTATGATTCCTTCAATTCTCAAGTGCCCTGGAACTCCGAGTATGGCCTTGATCGGAGACTCATCCATTGTGCCGATCCAGCATGATGCGATTCCTAATTCAGTGGCTTGGAGAAGCATGCTCTGCATCGCAGCTCCTGCTTGCTGCGCTCCATATCTGTCTGAGTATTCCCCATACAATCTCCCCACTTCTTCCAAGTCCGAGCACACGACTATCAAGTACGCAGCATCTTTCATGAAATATTGATCTAGACAGTATTGAACAATTCCTGCCTTTGTTTGCTTATCTGCAACGACAACCATTTTCAGGGAGAATACATTTCCAGCCATAGGGGTATAGATTGCGGCCTCGAGGATCTGCGTCAGGTGATCCCAGCTCACAGGCTTGTTCAGGAATTCACGCACGCTTCTGCGCTCTTTTATCGCATCCTCTACTTTCATTTTCTCTTTCTTTTCTCCTCTCACAATTTTTTAAATGCAAACCAGATGATATAAACACCCATCAAGAAAAATAAGACATTTGCCCAGATCCCAGCATCTACTGAAGGAAGTTTTGGGGGTCCTGGAATGTACCAAGCTCCCACCATAAAGATTAATCCAAAGATGATCGCAACAGCCTTTGCACCCTTGCTTTTTCTAAGCTTCTTTTTCATATAGATTTTAGAGAAAGATGATATAAAAAGTTAACGTAACGAGAAATCTACAACTCCGCATTCTCCAGGTATTCAAAGCGTGGAACCAACACTCTCACTCCATCTTGTTCCAGGACAGCTTTTCCCAGAAACATATCTTTCGGCCTTATGGACCATGCATCAGAGTCAAATTCTGTCTCGTGAAGTGCCTTGTAAACAACAAACTCTTCCAGAGTCTAACTATGGTGTGCAACTCCTAGGACTTGATAGAACTCGCCCTTGAAATGTTCGTACACTCCGTTCTTTACCTCTTGCTCTGCCATTTTCTTTTCAGATGGGTGAAAAGATATAAACCTTCCTTCAGGAAAGCAAGGTGCAACTGAGCGGGACCGTTATCGCTGTTAGCAGATCGAAGCCGAAGGCTGATGGGCGAAGAGTTCCTAGGCGAGCCGACGAAAGGTTTATATATCATAAATAGTGATAATATTATCATAAATAGTGATAATATGAAAATTGAATTAAAAATTGTTGATTTGTTGGCAAGGAATATAGACAGAAAATTTACTATAAACGAAATAGCAAAATCCTTGAAGGGATATTATTCGTTCGTCCACAGAACTGTTAATAAATTATTCAATGACAGTGTAGTTACCAAAGAAAAGGCTGGCAAATCATATCTTTGTTCTATAAATTTATTTGCTGAAAAAACAATCGCATTGGTAAATCTAAGTGAAATTGAAAAGAAAGATGATTTTTACAATTCAAATAAAGAGCTAAAAGTAATATTAGGGGATTTTGTTGAGTCTGCGAAATCAACAGTTAATCCGATTTCAATTGTTCTGTTTGGCTCATTTGCCAAAGGCACAGCGACAAAGGAGAGTGACGTTGATATTCTGCTGATAAGCAAAACAAAAGAGGGAATAGATAAAATAACAAAAGAGATATACGCAAAATATGGCAAAGAGATTAATGCTGTAGTGATGGCTTCGCAGGATTTTAAAAAACAAAAAGATAAAGCCCTAATCAAAGAAGTTGTAAAAGATCATTATGTTTTGTACGGTGTAGAAAAATTTGTAAATTTGGTGTTCAAATGAAAGCTAAAGATATGATTGTAAAGTCAATGATGAGAGCCAAACAAGAAAGAGGTCTTAGGGTATCCAAGCCGAACAATTACTTAAGCGAAGGCCATATCAGGAAAGCAGACCATAATCTGATAGTTATGACGGATTTGAGCAAACTTGGCCATAAGGATTGGGTTGTCACATCTGCGTACTATGCGATGTATCAGTCAGCAATGTCTTTACTCACAAAAATAGGATTGGAGAGCAAAGACCACGCTACAACTGTGGCGGTCCTGGAACATTTCTTTGGAGAGCAGATAAGCAAAGAGCTGATAGGCAATTTCAATGAGTTAAAGGAAAGGAAAGACAAGATTGAAGCCATAACAATAAGCGAGAAATATATTGACTATCTGTGGAAAATCAAGCGGGCAAGAGAGACAGTTCAGTATGGCATCTCTATAAACTACAAAGAAACAGATATTGTAATGAGAAATGCGAGAGAGTTTGTAAGCAAGATAAGGCTTGTTTTGAATGAACTGAATGATAAACTGATTGAGTTTATTGGTAAAAAGATAAATGAACTGCAAGCTCTTGCGCGAGGTTAGAAAAAATTGCCGCATTCTCTTGAGGCATGTGATCGTGGGAATGCGGAATTCTGAATTCTGCGACTAACGTATGTGATTTAACGAAGTCGTCGAAGGCGATTTGGGAAAGCGGAGCGCAACCGAATGGGACCGTTAACCCTTACGCAAGAAATCCACTCATTTTAGTGTGCGGAGGATGTCATTCTCTTTCTCAAGAAAGTCAATTGCTTCTTTAGAGTTTTTCACGCAAAGAATTTGCTCCGGGGCCAATTTTTTATAGAAAGTGTTTGCTTCTTCGTATAAACCAATTAGAATTATCTTTTTCCCGGGTTTAATTGCAAGACTGATTTCTGATGATGTTCCAGAATCAATTCCGCAAACGATGACAATATCGCTTGATAATACATTAATATAGTTCCTGCCACTACTCATATTTGTAATAATCGGAATATCCAGAAAATCAGAAAAAAGTTCTTTTTCATCAGTAGGTAGAACTCCTATTGTAAGTCCATTATTTTCTTTTGCGCCTTTTAATGCTTCATTCATTACTCCTTTATTTCTGCCTCCTGTCAAAGTAACCCACCCCTTTTTAGCACAAAATGCTCCAATCTCATAAGCATTCTTTAAATCAGTTTTGCTTGCACTAGAACCAGGTCCCATCACTCCAATAATTTTCTTAAGCATAATTTAGATATATTGTCATTATTTAATAATCTTCCGCCTTTGAGTGGGGATTGGAAATAAGCCATCGCTATTGCTGATAACGTATGCGATTAGGAGAAGTGCTTTAAGTCAAAGACATTAAAGCATTTCCCCGAAGGGCGAAGCGGAGTGCAACGGAGCGGAGTTCTAATCGCTGTTCTACGAGTTGAGGGAATGCAGTGACCGAGACCAAGCCAGAATGCAATGTCCCGAAGGGCTGGCGCAGAGTCGTTTTGCCACACATGAATTATTTTTATTCCAAATCAATTGCAAAACGATTTTGTAGAACAACTATTAAGCGAGATAAACATTCGCTTAATAATATAATCCGGAATAAAAATCTGTAAAATCATTCTTGACATGTGCTGTAAGTTCGAGAACAACTTTTATAAGATACTTTTCCTTTGCTCTTTCATGCGCTACTCCATCCTTGCAGAAACCTATGAAAGGCTTGAGGCCACCCCAAAAAAGCTGGAGAAGGCAGATGTCCTTGCAGAGCTCTACACGAAATGCAAAAAGGAAGAGCTTGCTCTTGTTGTGCGCCTTTCGCAGGGATATCTTGGTTTCGACTTGGGCATTGCACGTCAGATGATAAAGGAAGTTGTAAAGAAAGCCTATGGTGTTTCGGACTCGGAGGTTATGCATAAATTCAAGGAAACTGGTGATCTTGGTTCTGTTGCCGAGTATTTTGACAAGCACAGGAAACAGCGTTCTCTTGCTCACAAGGAACTTTCGGCAGAGCATGTCTATGAGACTCTTAGGAAACTTCCATCCCTGTCTGGAGGAGGGAGTGTAGAGCGCAAAATATTTTCTGTCGCAGAGCTTTTGAGCAATGCATCTCCTCTTGAAGCGCGCTACATCGTGCGCACGGTTCTTGGCGAGTTGAGGATGGGCGTCGCCGCTGGCATCATCCGCGATGCGATAGCAAAAGCGTTTTCGCAAGATGTTAAGGAGCTCGAAAGAACATTTGATTTTCTTGGAGATTATGGAAAGGTTGCAGAGCAAGCTGCCTCTGGGAAACTTAAGGCAGAGATAGAAGTAGGAAGGCCTGTGCGCGTAATGCTCGCTGATCGCTCTCCCGGGTTGCGAGAGGCCTTGGAGGCATTTGAAAATCCTGCACTTGAATTGAAGTACGATGGGTTCAGGATGGCGATACATAAGGAAGGAAATGAGATCTGGCTTTATTCTCGCAGAAATGAGAATGTGACGAAGCAATTCCCAGAAATCGTGGAACTTGCCCGCAAGCATCTGAATGCACGCGAATGCATTGTAGAAGGCGAGGTGCTGGCAGTAGATGCTGATAGAAAGCCTCTTCCATTCCAGCGCTTGAGCAGGCGCATCCAGAGAAAGCATGACATAGAAAAGATGGCGAAAGAGATTCCAGTGCAGATGAATTTCTTTGATATCATTTACTTGAACGGGAAGAATCTGATGCATGAAAAGTTGCGCACGCGCTGGGAACTTCTGAAAAAAATGGTGCGCGAGGTGAAGGGCAAGTTCCAGCTTGCAGAGCATCTTGAGACGAAGAACTTGCGAGAGGCAGAAAAATTCTACAGATACTCGTTGAATCAGAGACAGGAAGGACTAATTGTAAAAAATCTTGAGGCAGTATATCAGCCCGGTAAGCGAGTAGGCTATTGGCTTAAGGTAAAGCCGATCCTTGAGCCTCTTGATCTTGTTGTTGTCGGCGCAGAATGGGGCGAAGGAAAAAGGGCGAGATGGCTCGGTTCCTTGCATCTTGCATGCAAAGGGAATAAGGAGCATGGAAAATTCCTGGAGACAGGAAAAATGGGGAGCGGCCTTTCAGAAGAGCAGATGGAAGTGCTCACCAAGAAGCTAAGGCCCCTGATTCTTGAAGAACATGGAAAGAATGTGAAGCTCAAGCCCCTGGTTGTCGTGGAAATAGGCTATGAAGAGATACAGCGCTCGCCGAAGTATCCTACCGGTTTCGCTCTTAGATTCCCGCGCCTCTTGCGCATCCGAGACCCAGAAGATAAAGGCCCTGAGGATGTCAATACACTCGGGGATGTAGAGCGCTTCTTCAAGATCCAGAAGAGGGCTTCGGGGAAGGGGAAGGTTCAGAAGGCGAAATAGATTTATAGTTTTCTTTCCCCAATTTTTTATGACTAAGCCAAAGTACACTCGTGAAGAAAAGACAGCTTTTCTTAAAGGAACATTTCCAGACTATGAGACTTTGATGTCATTAAGGAAGGGGCTGATTTTCTCTATCGAAAGAAAGGGGGGTGTGGAAGAAAAAGAAAAACTTGATGAGGTAATTTTACTCTCTTTAGGAGAGAGTGCCAAGAGGATTTTCAATGAAGAAGGTGATATCTCACTTCAACATATCCAGGAAGAACATTCCGGGCTTGATCGGGCTGCTAGAAACTTGCTGGAAAGAAAAGATAGGAAAAGTCCCTGGCAACAAGTATGCGAGAGCGCTGGTCTTGTCTATCCTTGCAAAAAGTATAAAGAATGGTCTCTTGCCAAACTTCTGGAGACTATTGGGGTCTCAAATGAAGACTTCAGCAAGATTAGGCACAGTGCCAGAAAATTTAATGGAAGCAACCTCTATGAAGTCTCGAAGTGTCATCTTGGAACGTTTGGGAAATTAGCAATCCTTTCAGGAATAGATTACCTTAAATTCCCAAGGGTTGAAAAAGTAAAATATCAATTCAGAGGAGAAGATTTTGAGAAGCTCATCAAAGATGAAAGCCCTTTCTACAGCCAAAAAGTAGCCTGCATCTTCAATGCCTTCGCATTGCAGTACTACAAGCAGGAAGCAGAAGGAAGAATGGGCCGGAATCAGGAAGAGGGCCTGGAAGGATGTTTGATTAACAGGCAAACGGCCTTTTTTAATGACCCCTCCATAACTCTTTCTCAAGCCCAAAAACAAGAGGGGATGGGGGGGATGGGGGATTCACATTTCTATGTATCCATGTCTCTGGCAGGAGCTCCAAACAAGTTTTACAGGCAAAGCTTTTACTTTTCTGCCGGGAAAGCAATCAGAGAAGCAGACCTTGCGATAGACTTCTTCGACTACTTGGCCACAAGCATGCGAGTCCTTGACCAAAAGCTCCAGTATGGGACTAGGGCTCAAAGTAAGTAAAACATTCGGAAGTACGCACGCGAAGCGAAATAGATTTATACTTTCCTCCTATGCTCTTTCGATGCCAGCCCGCAGAAAATATTCCTCTAGTGACCTCGATAGGCTTTTGGACTCGACATTTCCAGATTATGAAACTTTAGTTGGGGAGAACGAATCTAACCGGGTTTTAGTGGGTATAATAAAAAAGAAAGGTAATGATGACCAGAAAAGAAGGCTGAAAGAGATTCTCAGAACTGCATTGATAGGCTCTGTTAGGAAGTTGGATGATGATGAGCTCAAGCTAAGTTACGCATTGAAGAACCATAAATATCTCGAAAAGGCGTGTCGAGCTCTTTACTCTGGCGCTGATGAGAAAAGTCCGTGGAGATTACTGGTTGAGGATGCCGGGAGAGTTTATCCTTGCAGACAGCACAAACATTGGACCCTCAAGACTCTGCTTGATGAGATTTCTTCTCTCGGGGAAAACCCAAGGGAATCTTATCCTGAAATCGGAGAGAGGAGGATAGAGAACATCCGTAAACGTTCTGAATCCTTCTCAGGAAACTTCGGTAAGGCCGCGATTCTCGCGGGTGTGGATTTTCTCAGGCTCGATAGGATTGATGGAAGATGGAAAAGTATGTATTCTTTTACAGCCGAAGATATAGAAAAAGTAGCAGCAGATATGAGCCTCTCTTACGGCGAAAAAGTAGCCTGTACTTTCAATATTTTTGCTTTGCAGTATTATGAATTGGAAGCGCGGGGAAGGATGAGCAGGAGCAAAAGTGATATTGAAGGATACTCAATCCGCAAGCAGGAAAGCTTCTTCGACAGGCCAAACATCTATGTATCTACTCTTCAAAGGAATGGAGAGGCTCCTGGATTCTCAGTCTCCATGTCCCTTGAAGGCACAGTCAATACCTTCTACAGGCAGAACTTCTCTTTCCACTCAATCTATGGAGTGAAAGAGGCAGATTTTGCTATAGGCTTCTTCCACTATATTGCGACAAGCATGCGAGTCCTTGACCAAAAGCTCCAGCACAGAGCCTAAGATCAATAGCTCCCCGCTCCCCTCCCCCCGGCCCCGTGCCCCCTGCCCCGGGCCCAAGGGTAACCACTCCCTAGTTTCCCAAAATCAGCCAAAAAGGTTTAAATATCTTTGCAGCTTCTTTATAAATTATTTTTAAAGCTTTACGCTTTGCACAGAATTTTGTGCTTATGTTCAGCTTTAAGTGGGACTAGCTAGCTTTAGGGGAGAACATGGCAAAAAAATCAAATCTGAAAATCCAAAATATAGTAGCTACAGCATCCCTAGGCAAGAGGGTTCCTCTAGTGAAGTTTGCTTCTTCGCAAGCAAGTAGTGAGTACAACCCGGAGCAATTCCCAGGACTTGTCCTGAGGGTCAAGAAACCTAAGTCAGCTGTTCTTGTTTTCTCCTCTGGGAACTTAGTATGCACTGGAACAAAGAGCGTTGCACAGGTGAGAGAGGTCATCGGTGAAGTGATGCGCAAGCTGAGAAAGATCAAGATAAATATCAGGGGCAAGCCGCGCATCAATGTGCAGAATATCGTCGCTTCTGGAAGCACAGGTATGAGCCTTGACTTGAACATGCTTGCTATCGAGCTGGAGAACACAGAATATGAGCCAGAGCAGTTCCCTGGCCTTGTCTACAAACTGCCAGAGATCAATGCAACTTTCTTGCTTTTCAGCAATGGGAAGCTTGTATGTACCGGAACTAAGAACAAGCCCCAGCTTGATCACGCGATGAAGCTTTTAGTGAGGAACTTAAAGAGCATAAAATCTTAAGCCCGGAACTAGGGTTGGGGTTAGGTGCTAGGGGGCACGGTGCGTCGCCATCGAGCGCACCCATTTTTATTTTTCTTGAGTCATGGAAAAGTTATTATACTTTAGGCTATGTGTATGGGTGAATTTAGGGGGAAACTTCGGGGGAAAAGATGCAAACAGAGGAATTATTACTTGAGGCGAAGAAATTCTTTGAGATTAATAAAGGGGTAATCGGGAAGGCATCAAAAGAAGGCCTGCGCAGTGTTGCAGTCGATTTTAATAAGATTGTCGAGTTCAATCCGCCCTTTGCTGAATCTCTGCTTCAGTCGCCGAATGACGTCTTACAAGTTCTAGACCTTGCTTTGAGTGAGACTGGACTAGTTAGAGATGCAAAAGTGCGCTTCACAAACTTGCCGAAGACACAGTATATCGAAGTCAGGAATATAAGAAGCAAGCATCTTGGGAACTTTGTCTTTATCGAAGGTCTCGTGCGTCAGTCGAGCGATGTAAGACCCCAGGTAACTTCAGCAAGATTCGAATGCCCCTCATGCGGCAATACGATAAATGTTCTTCAGTTGGATTCTCAATTCCGTGAGCCATTCAGATGCTCCTGTGGCCGCAAAGGAAAGTTCAAGCTCTTAAGCAAAGAACTTGTGGATGCGCAGAGACTCGTCATAGAAGAATCCCCAGATTCGCTTGAAGGTTCTGAACAGCCTAAGCGTATCAATGTTTTTCTTAAGGAAGATTTGGTCGAGCCAAAGATGGAACGAAGGACAACTCCGGGAAGCAGGATTGGGGTCGTAGGGGTAATCTATGAGGTTCCTCTACATACAAAAACTGGTGCGATGGCAACCAATTTCGAGCTCGCAGTTGAGGCTAATAACATAATCCCTCTCGAAGAAATGTACGGAGATATAACTGTTTCTGAAGAAGATGAGCTATTGATCAAAGAATTTGCACATGATGAGAAAGTCTATGAAAAGCTGCGTGATATGATTGCACCAACTATTTATGGATACGAGGAGATAAAGGAGGCTATCGCTCTCCAACTTTTTGGCGGGGTAAGGAAGAAGAAAAGTGATAATACCATGAGTAGGGGGGATATCCACATCCTTCTTGTCGGAGATCCTGGTGTTGGAAAAAGCCAGATACTACAATTCGTCTCTAAGAATGCTCCAAAAGGGCGCTATGTTGCAGGTAAAGCAGCGACTTCTGCCGGGCTTACAGCAACAGTTGTGAAAGATGAGATCTTGAAGGGATGGAGTCTTGAAGCTGGAGCTCTCGTTCTTGCAAATATGGGGATCCTGTGCATTGATGAGCTGGAAAAAATGGATCCTCAGGACAGGACCGCGGCGCATGAAGCACTTGAACAGCAGCAAGTCACAATCAGCAAGGCAACAATCCAGGCAACCCTGAAAGCGCAGACAACAGTTCTTGCAGCTGCAAATCCGAAGCTTGGAAGATTTGATATTTCACGCCCTCTTCCCGATCAGATAGACATCCCTCCGACTCTGCTTAACAGATTTGATCTGATTTTTCCTCTGGTAGATGTTCCGCAAAAAGGCCTTGATGAAGCTATTGCGACTCATGTTCTTGCTGAGCACTCACAAAAAAACAAAAAGCAGATCGAAACTGATTTTCTGAGGAAGTATATCGCACATGCGAAAAAGATCATACCGCAGCTTACTGATGGCGCGATAAAAGAGATCAAGCAATATTATGTGGATCTCAGGAGCAGCGCTGCAGCTGTTGCGGAATCTGGAGGATCGAAGGCGATTCCAATCTCTGCGAGACAGCTTGATGCATTAATCAGGATTGCAGAAGCATCTGCTCGCGCGCGCCTTGGCACTAAAGTCCTGAAGGAAGATGCTAAGAGGGCTATAAGGCTGATGCATTACTGGCTGAAGAAAGTTGGAGTTGATTCTGAGACCCAGCAGTTTGATATAGATAGGATCCTTACTGGTGTCCCTGCAACAACGAGGAGCAAGATTGCGATAATCAGGGACGCGATAATAAAACTTGAGGACAGATTAGGAAAGAAAAATATCCATATCGATGAGATCAGGAAAGAGGTTGCTGATAAAGGGCTTGATAAGGAGACAGTCGATGAGATAATAGAGAAGATGCGCAGGGAGGGAGAGATTTTCGAGCCGACGAAAGATACTGTTCACAGGATCTAGATTAGATTTAGGCAAAGAATCAAAGAAAGAAAATGAGCCCCGGCGATATAAAAAATATAAAAAATGAGCGTCCTGATTGGGATGAATACTTCATGAACATCGCTCATGTCGTCAAGGCGCGGGCGAATTGCGCCTCACGCAAGATAGGTTCTATCCTTGTGCGGGATAAGCAGATAATCTCCACAGGATATAATGGAACCCCGCGTGGGATAAAGAATTGTGATCAAGGCGGATGTGAAAGATGTGCCGCGAGAGTGCGTGGAGAAATAAAGTCCGGAGAAGGATTAAAGAATTGTGCCTGCTGCCATGCCGAGGAAAATGCGATAATCCAGGCAGCGCTGCACGGGATAAGGACAGAAGGTGCAACCCTTTTCACGACATTTACGCCATGCACTCAATGCGCTAAGATGGTAATCAATGCAGGAGTGAAGAAAGTTGTCGCAGAAGAGGATTATCTCGACGAGCTTGGTACAGCTCTGCTGAAAGAGGCTGGGATAGAACTGGTAAGGATTGATTTAGGAGCGCAGGGCCGGGGGCTCGGAGCTGGGAGCACAGGGCATGAAGATGGGGGTAAAGAAAATGGTATCTGAATCTTATGAATTTAGTGCTGCATCTGCAGGCACAGGAGCGAGCAGGCCAAGATTGACTGCGTACAGGGTATGGCTTTCTGATTTGAAAGAAAGGCAGATTGAGAAAGCAGAAGGACAGACGGATTTTATCAGTGTCGGAGAGAAACAAGTTTCCCGCGTCAACATCATAGCGAGCGTTGTTGACAAGTACTTGGCAGAGAATTATGGCTCTCTTACCTTAGATGATGGCTCAGCACAGCTGAGGCTCAAAGCGTTTGGAGATTTTCTTTCCCGTATAAAGGATATCGAATCAGGAGACATTATCCTCACAATAGCAAGAATCCGCGAATACAATAATGAGATCTACATGTTTCCCGAGATTGTGAAAAAGGTTACAGCAAAACATGCCCTTCTTCGAAGGCTTGAGCTTATTCTTGAGAACGGAAGGAGAGATCCGGGGGAGCGCGGGGCCGGGCGCGCATGGCAAGGAGCTCAGGGCACAGAGCACGGGGCTCGGAGCGAGGAGCAGAATTGGGAATTCAATCCTAAGACAGGAGAGAGGATACAAAAAGGGCCTCAAGGAAATTCTCAGGGAAAGAATGGAAGTGCAGACGCGCAGGTACAAGCACAGCAAGAGAACTCATTTTTACCTTCGGCGGAATTAAAAGAGAGAGTGAAGCTTCAGATCGCAAAACTTGATGAAGGAGAGGGTGTGGAACTCGCCCTCATAGAACAGAAGATTGGGGGCAACAGCAAGGAAGCTATCGCAGAGATAATCGAAGAACTTCTCGGCGAGGGGGAAGCTTATGAACCAAGGCCTGGGAAGGTGAAGCTGATTTAGGGATCTGGAACTTCTCTGAATCTAAGGTCGCTATAAAATAGGATTTCGACTGTTACAAGAGTTCCCAAACCTTCAATATTACCTCTCTGAAGTTCATGATTTATCGTTAATCCATTGCTAATTCTAATTTTGGTTCCAGGTTTTATTAACTGATCTATCTTATGGAGTAATGGCTCATCATTCTTCCCTTTCCGCTTTTCTGGATCAGTTACTTCAATCGTTACTTCCTTACCCTTCTCATCCAAAACGATAATATACGAAGGATAATCTACTTTGTTTAATGGATTATAGTATTGATCGCTGATAACGATTCCTTCGATGTCTAGTGGCGAATCTCCACACCCTTGTGTGGTCGGTGCGGCCAATGAAACAGCAGTAATTCCAGCAATTAAATTTTTGTAGAGCTTTCTCATATTCTAGGTGTTGGTACCCACTAATTAATTTTATCTTCTAGTGTAATTTGAGGTGAACTTAATGTAGTTATGCTAGAGGGGTATATGTCATTTATGTAAACACTTTCCCCGCTCCCAGGGTGATAACTCGTATCTACCCGCACTCTTAGTCTTTGGCCTCTATTTATCTTTTTGTCAAGGCGATTCGCTTCTTTTATACTCAAATGAAAATAATCTCCCCTCCCAATAAAGAAATTTATTGTTCCCCCATTTAAAGCTTCGTCCAAGGTTAATCCAAAAGAATATTCTGCGTGATCTCCTGTTATTACTTTGTCCTCCCAAACGGCTTCTCCTTCATATTCCTTAGTATTGACTATACTACTCACAATTCCTGCCAATATCCCTATCCCTACTAATCCTGCTAATCCCGCTATTCCTGAAGCTAAACAGCCCGCAGTAGATTTTAAGATCTTATAACTTCTCATTCCAGTCATTCTTTATACCTTCATAGAATTAGAACTTTTAATATCTTTCCCTTAAAACATAACATATAAAAATTCTTTTTCTTTATCTTGGGGATGAAATACGAAGAATTACTTGATCGCGCCCTGAAGCAGATGCCTGAGAAGCAAGAGAACTCTGGCGAACGTTTTGAAATTCCCCGCGCGCAGTCGCGCATCGAGGGAAATAAGACCTTTCTTGAGAATTTCTCTCAGATAGTCTCTACATTAAGGAGGGACTCAGTTCATCTCCTGAAATTCCTTTCCCGTGAGCTCGCTGCGCCGGCGCAAGTTGATGAGCGCAGGCTGATTTTTGTCGGTAAGATAGGGGCTGAAAGAATCAGTCAGAAAATTGAAGCTTATGCCCGCGAGTTCGTCATTTGCAGGGAATGTGGGAAGCCAGACACAGAGTTTGTTAAGAAACAGCGTTTTCTTTTTGTTCATTGCTTAGCATGCGGCGCAGAGCACAGCGTAAGGGCGAAGATCGTTTAAGGCTCGGAGCGGGAAGAATTTGTAGGGAGAATCAAGATGGAAGGCAAGATACTTGTGAAGGTGCATGAAAGCAATAGGAGGGTCATAGCAATATGCGACCCCGAGTTGCTCGGGAAGAAATTCGTGGATGGACAATTCCAGTTGGATATGAATCCTCTTTTTTATGGCGGAGAAGAGATGAGCGCAGAGGAACTTGGAAAGCTTATAAAATCCCTGGAACGAGCCTATCCATCTTACAATATAGTGGGGAAGAAATCAATAGATTTATGCCTGAAAAACGATCTAATCTCGAAAGAGGGCATAGGTAAAATATCCGGCATCCCGCATGCAATGGTTTTTTAGGAAATGGAAGAATTTGTAATAGGAAAATTATCTGTAACTGATATAAGCGAAGTGATTAGTTTAGGTTTACAGACAGAAGAATTTCAAACTGGAACCGATTCAGCTCAATTTACCTCTAAAGAAACACTAGAGGGATGGATAAATGATGATAATGGAGTTACTCTTGCCGCAAAAGTTGCCGATGAGCTAGTAGGCTATGTACTTGGCTACTATCTACAGGGCCCGAATGATGGTTATCTCAATTTTTTGATTGTCAAACAAGAATATAGGGGTTTGGGGGTTGGCAGCAATCTACTTGAAAAAGCGATAGACGAATTTAAGAATAAGTCCGGTGGAAGATGTGATCACATATTCTCTCTTGTCAAACCAGATAATGAAGCTACTCTAAGACTGTTCGAAAAGTATGGTTTCCAAATAGGAGAAACATTTAACTATGTAGAAAAAATGATTTAAGCAAGTAAAATGGCATATGTGAAAGAACAACCAACAGAGCAGGAAGAAATAGCGCGAACGAAAGTTCCGCGAGGAAAAGAAGTGATCGGAGTTCTGGAACAGCGCCTTGGCGGAAGCAGGATGCTTGTGAAATGCTTTGATGGCAACGCTCGTGTATGCAGAATCCCGGGCAGACTCAAAAGAAGACTTTGGCTCAGGGAAGGTGATTTTGTCCTTGTCGAACCCTGGGAATTTGATGGGGCAACAAGGGGAGATATCTTATTCAAATACACGAAGGCTCAGGTCGGATGGTTAAGAAGAAAAGGAATCGTCACAATTTAATCTCATATAATCTTGTAGGGAAATGGAAAGGCTTCATATTGAAAAAGACAAGATTGGAGTGATAATCGGCAAGGGAGGAGCGACCAAGAAACTAATAGAACATGAGCTAGGAGTGAAAATCAGGGTTTCTTCGAGCGGCGCAATAACTATCGAGGGCGAAACGTTTGGTGAGTATTGTGCCCTCAATGTGTTGCAGGCGATTTCTTTTGGATTTTCCTCAGAACAAGCTCTCCAGCTCAAGAATCCAGACTATAACTTCGAGACCATCAACATAAAGAATTTTGCAAACAGCAAGAACCGAATCGCAGAGGTCAAAGGAAGGCTGATCGGTAAGCAAGGAAAAGTAAAGAGAGTTATCCAAGATCTTGGAGATGTTGATTTGTGCATAAATGAGAACAGGATAGGGATTATCGGCGAGGCCGAGGATGTCAAATTTGCTCGTAATGCAATCCACTCGTTGCTGAAGGGAGCAAAGCATAGCAGTGTGTTCAAGGCGTTGGAACACAAGGAGAAATATCTCAGGGAAAAACCCCTCTAACTCATCCAAAGAACGATGAAGGTCAAAAAGAGGCTTTAGAAAGGTTTAAATATTTTTTATGCACGAAAATTATCAAGAAGCAAAGCTTTTAAAGGGTCTTGCGATACATTTTCATCAGAAAAATGGCGGACGACAGAGTTGAGGTAATAATAAGAAAAAGGCCATCGTTTGGCATGCCTTCATTTAGTAACTCTTCTCCTGCCCCTTCCAGCTATCCTGCTGCTGGCTCTCCATCTACATACCCTTCTTACAATCCCTCTGGCTCGGGAAGAAGTTCTGGGGCAAAGAAGGGGCTTAAGATTCTGGCTCTTGTCGTGGTTCTGGCTCTTGTCGGCTTTGGGTTATACAAGGGCATTCCAGCCGCAACAAGCTTTGTTCTTGCAAGCACAGGCACTGAATTTTCATATACTGTAACTGCGAAAGCAACAGAAACTTATACTGATGTAGGGAAAGATAAAATCGAATTTATCGAGAAGAGCGGGACAAAATCCATCACTCTTGATGCTCCTGCGGCAGTTGAACTTCACTTATTGGTTGCTGGAGACCTGAAGAAAGAGACTTCTTTCACTGCAAATAAAGGTGATGTTATCGGGGTAAATTTCGAGTATTTCACAGATGGTGGAGGGAGCTTCAAACTTTTTAAGAATGGGATGAAGCTTGCTGGCGATTTGAGGGTGACTCTAGAAGGAGTACAGCTACAATACGAAGCTTCAAAAGTATTTAATGTTGAAAGGAATGCAACCCAAGAAGGTCAATCCAAGGTTTCAAGGAATGGCAAGGAGAAGCAGATTGTCGAAGTGACAGCGGCTCCTAAGGCTGAGAAGGCTGGAGAGCTTTCAGCAGTGACCTATGAGGCGAAGTCCAATGTGGCTAGTGTTGTGCTTGAAGTGCGAGATGGCTGGCTTTACGCTAAGTATGTCGAGCCTGCAGAGGGCGCGGCTTAAGCAGATTTCTATAAATCCTCGATAGCGCAGAAATTAAAAACTTTTAAAAGTGTTAAGCTTCTTTAGAAAAGAAGCTTATGCAAGAAAAGCAAGAAAAGCACGTGAGAAATGCAATGCCTCGATAGCTCAGCCGGTAGAGCACATGGCTGTTAAACTTCTTTGGAAAAGAAGTTTAATCAAGAAAAGCTTAAGAAAACCAAATGAAGGGATAAGCAGAGACCATGGGGTCGGCAGTTCGAATCTGCCTCGAGGCGTTGGTCCTGTGGCTCAGCCTGGTTAGAGCGTTACCCTGATACGGTAAAGGTCCTGGGTTCAAATCCCAGCAGGACCATTTGTTCTTTTTTAGAAAGATTTTTATTCCTATTTGCACTAATTACAACATGGGAATTGAGGCGAAACTTAATATGAAGGTTATTGACCAAGGGCTAAAAAGGTTTAGAAGAGACATTAAATATTTCGAGAGAAATTATAGAACTTTAAGAGAAGAATATCTGGATCAATTCATAGCGATATATAATGAAGAAGTTGTTGCCCACCGCGCTACTATTAAAGAATTGATTAACGAACTAGATGAGGAGCAACTTGATCCCACAAAAGTATATGTCGGCAACACTTACCCACAGAGGCAATTTATTTTAGACATTACAGCCTAACTTTGGTTTATCTCACCTTCGTGCCTTCCTTTATATCTTTATCAGGCGCGAGCAAGATGACTTTCTCATCCTTTCCTTCTCCTGAAACAGCTGCGAGAAGCATCCCATCACTCTTCACCCCCCTGAGTGTGGCTGGCTCCAAGTTTGTAAGCATGATTATCTTTTTTCCCTTCAATTCCTTTTCGCTGTAATGACCCTTGATGCCGGCAACAATCTGCCTTTCCTCTCCGCCGATATCTACCTTCAGAACTAGAAGCTTGTCTGCATTCGGATGAGGCTCTACGCTCTTGATTTTAGCCACCCTTATATCCAGTTTCTGCCATTCTTTGAATGGAATTGTTTCTGCCATTTTATCCTACCTTTGCAAAAAGATGTTCTTTCTTTTTAAGTTTTACGCTGCCAAGCAGGCCAAACTTTACTCTCTCGAGTGTTATTTTGTCCTCTCCAAGGCGCGAGAGGATTTCCTCTGAAGTTGCCGGGATGAAGGCGTGCAGGAGCAGGGCAGAGACTCGAAGAGAATCTGCAATTGTGTAGAGTGCCTTGTTCTTTTCTGCGTCTTGCAGCTCCCAAACCTTCTTTTCCTGCACATATTTATTGCATTCGTCTACGAATTCGATTATAAGTGCCAAGGCCTTGTCGAGCTCATAATTCTTCATCCTGCTTTGGATCTCTTTAAGCTTCAATTTTTTGCCTAGTGCGGCATCTGGAGATATTTTCTTTATTTCCCCTGCTTTCTCTCCCAATCCTTCAAGCCTGCTCATCAAGTTGCCAAGCTTGTCCGCGAGCTCATTATTCCTTTCCTTCAGAGTCTCTTCAGAGAAATCAAAATCTTCAAAGACACTCCCTCTGAGCAAGGAATATCTTATTACATCAGCCCCGTACTTTTTGGCAAGCTCAACGGGATCGATAGTATTTCCCAGGCTCTTGCTTATCTTTTGCCCTTTCAGATTTACATATCCATGGACCAGGAGAGTTTCTGGCAATTTGTAGCCAGCAGACATCAACATGGCTGGCCAGATCACAGAGTGGAACCAGTTTATTCCTTTTCCAATAACATGAACCTCTGCCGGCCAATTTCCTTCTGCGCCAGAAATGTAATTTATGAGTGCGTCAAACCACACATAGATCTTATGCTTCTTATCTATCGGAGAATCAATGCCCCAATCCAAGTTCTTTCTGGAAACGCATAAGTCCTTCAGCTCTTCGTTCTCAAGTCTTGCAAGTATCTCATTCCTTCTCGATTCCGGAACAATGTATCCTTCGACGAATTTGATCAGCTTATCCCTGTACTTGCTTAGCCTGAAAAAGTAGGCTTCCTCTGAGACCCATTCTGGCTTCTTATCATGCTCAGGGCATTTTCCATCAACAAGGTCTTTCTCTGTCTTGAATCCCTCACATCCGATGCAATACCATCCCTCATACTTTCCATTATAGATATCTCCTTTATCATACACTTTCTTGAATATCTCCTGCGAGAGCCTCTTGTGCTCTTCTTCTGTAGTGCGGATGAACCTGCTGTATTCTACTTCAAGCACCTTGCATAGCTCTACGAAGTACTGGGAATTCCTGTCCACAAATTTTTGCACATCCATATTTTCCTGTTTTGCGACTTGGGCGTTCTTCTGCGCGTTCTCATCTGTACCAGTCAAGAAGAAGACTTTCTCACCCTGAAACTTGTGCCATCTTGCTATGGCATCTGCCAGGACTTTCTCGAAAGCATGTCCTATGTGGGGACGTGCATTCACATAATCTATCGCAGTCGTTATGTAAAATTTCTTCTCTGGGAGTTTTTGGATCATGCAAATTCTAAGGAGCAGTGCCTTTAAATCCTTACTCTTCCAGCCCTGTTCAAGATGTTGTCAAGGCCAGCGCCGAACCATTTTCTCCAGCGCACTTTTCTCACTTCTGTGCTTCCAACATAGATTCCTACAACTACTTTATTGACTATCCCTGCAAAATCAGTACCGAAAACTTCAAAGCGAGGCTTTCCGCTCTCGACAGGGCGCACTTCCTTGATCTTTGGAAGGAAGATTATGTAATCCAGAAGACGCAGTATGCCGGATAGCAGGAATACCGTGAAGAATGCGGAGACGAAGATTCCTGGGTAGAGTGGAATCTTATATGATGAAAGCCATCCGCCCAAGTTTGCACCAAGGAAGACTCCGATTCCTCCAAGTATGTTGAAATAGGCAAAGAATGTTGCTCTCTGCTGCTGTGTTGCTGAATCATTTACGAAATTGAAGACAGCTAAATTGTATCCAGCCCAAGAGAATCCAGCAAGTAGCTGGATCAGTACTATCATGAAAATGTCTCCCCTAGCGAAAATCCATAATATTGGTACAATGCCTACAAGGAGCCCGCACATCCTGAGTATCTTTACGCTTCCGAATCTGTCGATGTTCTTTCCCCAATAGACCATTGCAAGCAGGCTAGCGATCGAGGCCGAGACAGTTACGAGCGTGAAGGTCATGTAGGAGAAGTGCAACTCACGTAGCATGTAGACAGCGAAGAAAGGTCCTGCAATGCTTGTGGAGAAAGTGACCAATGATGCGTAAAGAACGAAGCGTGAGAAGTTATCATTCTTCATCTTCTTCACGAAGTTTATGAGGGAGAAGCGCTCTTGCTCTCCGCTCAAGACTAGTGAGGGTTCATACTTGAGGCTTAGATAGTACAGAGAGATGAGCCTGAATATGCAGGCTGCGAAGAAGAGCATTGCGAATCCTATGAATATCTTGTCCCCGGTAAACTGGTTAAGAACTATTCCCGCGGTAAGTGTTGCTAATAGGGTGAAAACACCTGCAACCCTGTTTCTCCTTCCGAAGTATTTTCCCCGCACTTGAGAAGGAACCAGATCTCCCATCCAGGATGCCCATGCAGGACCACCGAAATTCGCAGAGATCGCGTAAAGAGAGAACAAGAGGATAAGGACAGCTACTCTGAACTCTTCTGGAAAGATGAAAGGGATTGCCAGTATAGGGAGCAGCAAGGTCGCGTGAAAAAAGACAGATGTCAGGACTATCTTTCGCCTGCTTACTCCTTGGTGAAGCCTCTTAAGCGAGAGAAGCTGGGACATCGGAGCGAAGAGACTCGCTGTGGATGTGAGAAGGCCGACTTGCCTGTTTGTCGCACCGAGGGCGATGGCATAGGCGGGCAAGAAAGAATCAGAGATTCCGGTCATCGCAGAGGCTGCAGCCCCATCCTTGACGCTATATTTGAGGCTTTTTCGTATCTTTTGCCCCTCTGGCTCTTGTACTTTGACGACCTTGAAGTTCTTTGGTGGAGTCATTTTTACCTCTTTTTTCTTTTGGAATCTCACTTCACGAGTTTTATATATAAATCTTATGCCGCGCAAAATTAGAGAATAGAAAAAATTTTGCCGTGGAGGGCTTGAAAGAAAGAGTTGTTCCGGGATCTGTCGAGGATTAAAACCGGGCACGCGCGAGCGTGCCCGGCGGCGGTTTGAGGACAAGAATGTCTCTTTTATCACCTCCCTTACTCCTATTTCCTGGCTTTCTCTGCACTGGCTTTCTGGCGGACATGGTCTTTTTTCTCCTGGGTTTTTTGGGTCTGATGAAATATCTATGTGCGCCCTTTATTAATGACTTATTAAAGAATGATAAAGAATGAATCTCGAGAGCTCACATTCATAAGACTTAAAAAGCATCCTTGCGGAAATTATTTATGGTTTCATTCTATTTAGTCCCTAGTTGGTTTTTCGGATTCGGAATTATTCTAGAGATACTATTCGCTTTGATAGCATTCGCTGTTGCAGTAACTGCTTTTAGGATCTACAAAATCTCTTGCCAGAATGAGTTCCGTCTTTTCGGATTCTCCTTCGCGTCCATCTCTGCTTCTTACATCTTGATCGCTCTGATAAATCTATTAGTAGTTTCAGAAATTGGAGGAGGTATGCAAGAGCTTAGCTTAAGCAAGATTACAACCTTGAGCCTTTTTGGGCTTTACTTGCATATTTTCCTATTTGTTTCCGGACTAATGGTGCTTTGTTATACTACACTCAAGCTAAAGAATTCTAAGATATTGATACTGCTTATTTTCATGGAGCTTTTCTTAATTTTGCTGAGCGGGAACAAAGCTTTCGCCTTTTTCTTGATGACCGCACTTTTCTTGAGCTTCCTGATTGCGCACTATGCTTCGGAATATGCATCCAGAAAGAATCTTAGGACTTTTTCAATCCTGCTTTCATTCGTAATACTTTTAGTTGCAAGAGGCGCTCTTATCTTATCTACGAGAAATTATACGGGCTATGTGGTCAGCCATCTGCTCGAGCTTCTAGCGTATTCGATAATCCTGGCAAATCTCATCTTCCTGCTAAAACATGGCAAAAAAAAGAAGTAAACTGGAGATAGTTCATACTATCCTAGAGAATATAAGAGCCAGAAATGGGAAGATAAAGCCTACGCATATCCTATACAAATCTAATCTCTCATATCAGATGATGGAGACTTACCTTGAGGAGCTGAAGCAGAAAGGGCTCATTGCAGAGCTTTCAGTGAAGAGGGGAAAGACTAATGCAAAGACTTATGCTATCACAGATAAGGGCCTGGACTATTTGGACAAGTACAGGCTGATCACAGAATTCGCCGAGACTTTCGGGTTGGAGTGAATGTACCGGCCTGATGTGGCCGTGCTGGCCCGGATTAAGCACTTTAGTGTTATTTCTTAGTAGTGAAAAAGCAAAAGGTTTAAAAGTCCCTCCCCCTAGGGAAAAAGCATGGCAGGGGTAACTTCTAAACCTAGTTTGCACCCCTTTGAATTCGTAGGTGCGCACAAGCTCTACACCGAAGAGCGCTTCTTGCTTGCTGATGAAATGGGGATGTTTAAGACAGCGCAAGCCATCTTTGCGAATAGCAAATTTAGGGAGAGAAACCCAAACACTAGGACTCTTATTATTTCTCCGACTTCTGTCAGAGAGCATTGGGCCCGTGAGTTAGAGAAATGGGCTTATCCACATGGAAGCATAAATCTTATTTACGCGGACAATCTTAAGCAAGGAATTGCTTCTGCAGGAGATTCTACATGGTCAGTTATTTCTTATCCTTTGATGTCTAGAATTGATAATGGTCTTCTTCGACAGCTCAAGAATACAGGATTCCATCATGTTATCGCAGATGAAGTGCATAATGCAAAGAATCCAGATGCACTAAGAACAAGATCGCTAAAAACGCTGGCAGATCAGGCTGACTATCTTTCCCTACTTTCTGGCACTCCGATCCCAAACACAATGTCTGATCTTTATGTTCAGATGTCTATGCTTGATCCAGCACAATATCCTTTTGATCCTGAAAAGGAGTCTTCTGATCAGGATAACTTCAGAATTGCAAGGCAAAGTTTCATCCAACTATACCTCGAAAGGCCTCAGGCGGTCAAGGAACTTCTTCACAGGAAGATGCTGAGGAGGATGGCCCAGGATTACTTGGGGGAGCATATCCCTGAAGCAGTTAATCACAGGATTGAAATTCCACTTACGGGAGCGCATCTGGAGACATATCAAACTGTCCTTGAGAAAGAGATGAATGTCGGAAGGAAGATTATGGATCTCGCAAAATCTACCTTAGACCCGCGCTTGATTGATAAGTCTCTTCAAAGATATAATAAAGGAAGAGATGTCTCGTGTAAGTATGACTCGCTCGATGAGATTGTTGACAATGAAATGGATAAGAAAGATGGGAAAGTGCTCGTATTTACGGGTCTTAAGACAGGAGTTACTGATTTCTTAGAGAATAAATATGGTGAGTATGGAGCGATTGCAATCACAGGTGATGTTTCTACAAAAGATGGAGTAAGAGAGAACTTCAGGCAGCAATTCCAGCATGATCCGAAAACAAGAGTCCTGATCGCCACAACTACTATGAATGAAGGAGTAGATCTTACTGCGGCTACAGCTGTTGTTGATTTGACTATCCCTTACACTCCTGCGGAGCGCCATCAGAGGTGGAAAAGATCTCATAGACCTGGAGAGATCAAGAAAGACCGGGTTGATATCTATACACTATGTGCAAAAACTCCAGGCCCTCAAGCTTCGCTTGATCAGGCACTTCTTGAAATGTTGGATGGAAAAGAAGAGATTGTCTCCTACTTACTGAAAGGAATGCAGATTTCCCTCGAAGAGTTAATGACCTATGATAAGACAGAAAAAGTTCCAAAGATTGTCAGAGCGATAACTTCTCCAAACAAGACTATTTTCAACTATTTCTGGAGTTGGAGGGGAGTTGGAACTGAAAGCGCACAAAGAAGGATGAGAAGAAGCCCAGAGATGTCTAAATTCATCGCTGAACTTTATCCGGTATTCAGCATGACCAAAAATGCAGCGGACATCTATATTCCGATAATAAGAGAGATGGAGAAAGAGGAAGGCCGAAGTTTGGAAGATAAGATAGACATAGGCTGCGGACCAGGAATGCTCGGTTACTTCCTGCAGGAGCCAACAAGAGGAGTTGATATAAATCCAGATATGATCGAGCAAGGAAGAAAGATTTATCCCGCAAATGATTTGTATGAAGGTACAATGTCCGCCCTTCCACCGGCATTCAAAGATAAAAGCTCTGACCTTGCAGTCTGCTCTCTTGCATTCCAGATGACAGAACCAAAGAAGGAAAGAGCAAAAACACTGCAGGGAATGTCTCGCGTCTTGAGACATAATGGATACGCAATCATTACTATACCTAAGGATTACATGGATGCAGGAAATGAAAAAAGGTTCGAAGAAGTTTCCGGAGAGTATGGATTTACAGTAAAACAGCATTTGAAAGAAGAAGGCCCGTCCAGGATGGACGTCTATGTTCTGCAGAAAACCCATGAGCCATTCTCAAGCAGAGCTTACAGTCTTAGATGGAAGGGAGATCCCGGGGGGAATAGATGATGGGAAAGAATAGACCTAAGGGATTTTGGAAGGATAGAGAAAACATTATGGGTGAGTTAGAGAGAGTCATACAAAATTTAGAGCATTTTCCAAGCCACCTCGAGTTAAGAAAGGAAAAAGAGTGGGCAATCTTGCAGGGAATTAGAAATTATCATGGTGGAAGATTACTCTCTTTCAGAGATGAGATGGGTTATCCCCCACGTGATGATAAGCCAGCTGGGTTCTGGCTGGATTTTGATAATCTTGACACGGAGCTGGCGCAGGTTATAACAGATCTCGGGCATTTTCCAACAATTACCGAGTTAGGTGAAATAGGAAAGTCTAGCATCATAAATTCTATTGCTTATCATGGCGGGGTGGATGAAGTAAAAAAGAAATTAGGGTATGAAACAGACAACCCCTATACTAGAAGAAGAGAAGAGCGTATTGAAAGTCTTGAAAGTAAATTAGATGAGCCTTTAGAGACATTCTTGAGGAGAGAATACGAGGAAAATCATAGGGCAATAAGCAACATCTCTGCAGAACTAGAGTCGGGAGAAAAAAGTGTAAGTGATTGGCTGAAAGATTTTGGGATACATGTCAGAACTATATCAGAGGCAAGACGGCCAAAGGATTTTATCAATCCAACAAAAGAAGAGCTTGAGCGGATGTATGTTGCTGAAGGAAAATCTTCGATTAAAATAGGGGATGAGCTAGGAGTTTCTAATCATCATATAACCAGGCTGATGAAAGAGTATGGCATCCCCCTTAGAGATCCTTCTCATAGGGCTAGTAGATCTGCTGAAAGCAGAATCCCCACTAAAGAAGAGTTGGACATGAAATATATTGGAGAACACAAGAGCAAAAAGGAACTAGCCGATGAGTATAAAGTTACTCCCACCACGATTGGCGATTACTTGAAGAAATATGGGATTCCAATCCGCAGCGCTTCAGAGCAGAGGTTGCCGGCAGGATTCGTTGAGCCCTCGAGAGAGCAGCTGAATGAGTGGTATAACCAAGAAGGAAAAGATAGCGATGCGATTGCAGCAATGCTCGGTATTACTAGATACAAAGTAAAAAGTCTGCTGCAGGAGAAGGGAGTAAAGAAGAGAAGGCCATCTAAATTCGATCCTGGCAAGCAACAGCTTGAGCAATGGTACTTATCTGATATGATATCTATGAACGAGATAGCTGAAAGGCTAGGTACAGTACCACAAAATGTACGTCCCCTGCTCCTAAGGTATGATATCCAAATCAGGAGCATCGCAGAAACAAAATTAAAGGGCAAAGAAAGACCATCAGATGAACAGCTTAGAACCTGGTATGTTGCCGAAGGAAAAACAACTACTGAAATATCTGGCATAGTTGGTGTGGCAGATATAACTATCAGCTATTGGCTGGTGGATGCAGGAGTGGAACTTAGGGATAAAAGAGGGATGTACGATAATAAATCTGTAAGAGAAAAAGCCTTCGCAGGAATTCTAGAGATTACTGGAAAGGAGCCTAAGATGATATCAACCACAGATTTTCAAAGGAAAAACAAGGATGGAATTGGGCTCAGTGGCTTATTGGGGTGGTATAGAAGAAATTATAATGTGAAGGCTGGAACTGCTAGAGATATCTTGCTTGAAGACCTTCTTGAAATCCCCATAGGAGAGTCTGTTTTTCATAATAGAACTCCCTTAGTAAGAAGGAAACAGCTAAAAGAATGGGATAAGTACAAAGCAGAAATAGAAAAAATGTTTACAGATCACCCAGAAATAAAAATGATCTTTCCCTCTAGCACTTGGCTAGGCGAAAATGGGTATACTTATCTAGAGGTCTATTCGAAGTTCCACGGTGGGATGAACGAAGTGAGAGAAAAACTAGGGCAATCCGTTCTGAGGAGAGATTCAGACTCTCTTAGAGACTTCGAATACATTCGGCAGGAATTAGATATCGCAATTAAAAATAACCCAGAATTAAATGGAAATTTTCCCACAACTACATGGCTATATGATCATGATTTTTCCTATCTAGCTAATGCCGCACAAAGATATCACGGCGGAATATTATCTGTAAAAGAAAGGATGGGTTATGGAAAAATAAAGACAGAATCCCAGCTTGTTGACTTTCTCCAGGAGAACAAGGAAGCGGGAGCAATTGGAGATCTGGCAGGCATAACAGAAAGAACAGGGGACATCGCAGATCTTCTTGCGCGGCTATGGCCAAGTCGTTTCCCTTCCGCAGTCCAGCTTTCTAGATCTCTTCCCGGAGCTATCAAGAGAATCGGACACTCCCTTCAGCCTTTCAGCATGGATAAAGCAAGAGGCTTTTATGACGATGTGTACGCAATTCCGACAGAAGTGAAGTACGTCTTGGATGATATCATATACACAATTGCAACAGACCAATACCAGTTGCCCTTCAATAAAGATCCAGAAGGGACTTTGGAAGAGCTAGAAAAATTCGCTTCTGAAAAGAATGGAGTGTCGAAGCTGGCTCATAGAGTTTTGGATTACTACAAGCAGGTATACGAATTCGCAATTCCTGGCCATGGCGGACTTAAGGAGGAAATATAATGGCAGAAATGAAACCAAGAGGATATTGGACACTTGAAAGAATTTTGGAAGAGAGCCGAGAAATAATTTGTGTAGAAGGAGACTTGCCATCGGAACCAAGATTCAGGGAAATCGGGCGCTACGACCTTTTTAAGGCGATAAAGAGACATGGAGGGTTGAGAAAGATCAGAGATACTCTCGGCTTGGAGCAAAGGAGAAAGGAAGATGGATATTGGACAAAAGAAACTGTTCTCGCAGAAGCGAGAGAAGTTATCAAGAATCTTGGATACCTTCCTTCTCAAAAAGAGATGTACTCTCTAGGGAGAGCAGATTTATGGAACCAGCTTATTCTACATGGTGGAGTTGAGCACTTTAGGAATCTTTTAGGACTAGACTCATTGCAAAAGCCAGCTGGGTTCTGGCAGGATGAGAGTAATGTTATGGAGGAAGTTGAAAAGGTAAAGGGTGAGAATGGACTGGAAAGAATGCCTTCTCAAGCTAAGCTGAAGAAAATGGGACATACATCTCTAGTTACAGCTATCGATAAGTATCATGGCGGATTTTACGAGTTTCGCAAGAGACTAGGAGAAGAGCCATTAGAAGGAAAGAAGGGCTATCTTAAGGATTGGGAAAATGTCAGCACAATGCTCCAGGAGATAATCAGTGAAATTGGTCACTTCCCTTCACAATCTGAATTAATTGGACAGAGAAGACAATCACTGAGTTCTGCAATAAGCAAGTATCATGGCGGCCTTCCAGCCACAAGAGAAAGAATGGGCTATGGGCAAATCCGAACTGAAGAGCAGCTTGAGATATTCCTGCAAAATAATCCAAGCGCAAGAGCGATAAGTTCACTTGTAGATTCACCAGAAAGAGCCGGAGATATCGCAGAAATTCTTGTTGGGCTTTGGCCCAAAAGATTCCCTTCTGCTTTAGAACTCTCAAAATCATTGCCTGGAGCAATCAAGCACATCGGTCACTCTCTCCATCCTTTCAGCATGGACAAGGCTAGGGGATTCTATGAAGATGCTTATGCAGTGCCTCGAGAAATAAAGTATGTGCTGGATGATATTCTCTATAATATAGCTATAGATCAGTACCAAGTGTCATTCAGCAAGAACCCGGAAAAAACTTTACAGGAACTAGGGGACTTCGCAAGCCAAGATAATGGAATCAAAAAATTAGCTGAAAGAGTATTAAACTACTACAAAGAAATTTCGAGCTTCTCAATCCCAGGACACGGAACTCTTCAGGAGGCATCATGCCAATAACGACCTCTTACTTTGCAGTAGCCAAGAAGCTGAATGGAGCAAAAATCTCTATTGCAAGATTCAATCGCTTCGCGCGCAAAGTTGGAATCGATGAAATACTGGAATCCTTCGCACCTTCTTCAGAGCTTTTAATGGATTACAAAGACTCAAGGATAAACTGGCCCGAGTATGTGGAAAGATACACTTCAGAGCAGAAAAGGCATTATAGGGAGAAGCCAGAGGATTTCGAAGATTTGTTGCATAGGGGCGAGAAAGAAGATTTAGCATTGCTTTGCTACGAGAAGTTCGAGGGCAAGAAAACTCGGTGCCACCGCATGATCTTATTTGACATGCTGAAGTATCTCGCGGGAGAGCTCGGATACAAACCTGAATTCATTGAAGAAGAACCCTACAAGAAGAAGTGAATGCGGCATCCCCTCTTTATTGCTCGTCTTTGTGATACAAATCTAAAAATTCTATAGCATTCCTTTCTTTATGATAAGCATAAGAAAGCCTGAAGCTTCTTGAATATACTTCTCTTGTTCCTTTTCTCACATTTCGCAT
>Ga0209518_1001027_pt1 | contig 32559 bp, 42 predicted proteins | sample RifGroB1_FD_183993 | JGI IMG/M metagenome (GOLD analysis project Ga0209518, IMG submission 183993) | Groundwater microbial communities from Rifle, Colorado, USA - Groundwater B1 (SPAdes) (version 2) | ecosystem: Environmental > Aquatic > Deep subsurface > Groundwater | place: Rifle, Colorado...
TCCGGAAGTCCGAGGCCTGGGTTCGGCGGCTCATCTCGGAGGGCTCGATCCCGGTCGACGCCTCCGGGCGGCTGAACGCTGCCGCGGCCTTCGAAGCCTGGGAGGCGCTCCGCGGCACCGCCACGCCGCCGCCCGCGGCGTCGACCCCGCGGCCCCCGTCCGCAGACCCGGACGACTCGTCGCCGCCCCCCGACGGCGCTTTTCTCTCCATCGCCGACGTCAACGCGGCATTCGGCCGCGCCAAGCTGCGCGACAAGCAGGCCCAGGCCCGGCTGCGCGAGCTCCGCTTCGAGGAGGCCCGGGGCCTGCTGGTGAAGCGCTCCGACGTCGACGCCGACAGCGCCAACGTGGGGGCTCTGATCCGGACCACGCTGCTCGGCCTGCCGGGGAAGCTGGCCCCGCAGCTGTCCGGCCGGGTGCTCCAGACCGAGGATGTCGGCCGCCTGCTCGAGGCCGAGATCGACGCCGTGCTGCAGCTGCTCTACGAGTCGCGCTACCGGACACCAGGTGGCTGAGCCCGCGCCGCCGCTTGGGTCGGTCGACCACACGCTGGATGCGCTGCAGCCGCGCCCGCGCCTGACCGTCAGCGAGTGGGCCGACGCCCACCGCGTGATCGCCGCTGGTACATCCCCGGAGCCGGGGCCGTGGCGGACAGCGAGGGCACCGTACCTCCGCGGCATGATGGACGCGCTCAACGAGCCGGGCGTCGAGACCGTGGCGATCATGATCGCCTCGCAGGCCGGCAAAACGGAAGTTGTGCTTAACCTACTTGGGTACTACGTCGACCAGGACCCTGCACCGATCCTGCTGGTGCAGCCGAACATCGACGTCATGGAGTCGTTCTCGAAGGAACGGATCGAGGCGACCTTCCGGGCGAGCCCGGCGCTGCGGGGGAAGTTCGACACCGGTCTGCGGGAGCGCGGCGCCAGCCGCAAAAGCTCGGAGACCATCCGGCTCAAGATGTTTGCCGGCGGCTACCTGGCGATGGCCGGGGCCAACGCCCCATCCGGGCTGGCCTCCCGCCCCATCCGGATCGTGCTCTGCGACGAGGTGGATCGGTTCCCCGAGTCGTCCGGGGTGGAGGGCGACCCGGTCAAGCTGGCCCGGCAGCGGACGTCGAACTTCCACAACCGCAAGATCATCCTGGTCTCGACGCCCACCATCGACGGGCTGTCGAAGATCCAGCGCGAGCACGCCGTCGGCGACCGCCGGCAGTACCACGTCCCCTGTCCCCACTGCGGCGCGCTCCAGGTGCTGCAGTGGGAGCGCCTCCACTATAAGAACGAGGCCGGCGAGCGCGAGTTCGCCCAGGCCCACTACGTCTGCGAGCACTGCAAGGCGCGCATCGACGAGCGCCACAAGCTGGACATGCTCGCGGCCGGCGAGTGGATCGCCCAGACCCCCGGCGGCTCGGACGGGACGGGCAAGGTCGTCAGCTTCGGGGACCTCTCCGCTCTGTACAGCCCGTGGGTGAGCTGGTCGACGATGGCCGCCGAGTGGTGCAAGGCGCACGACGAGCGCGACCGGCACGGGCTGAAGGAGTTCGTCAACCTGCGCCTCGGCCAGCCCTTCGTCGAGCACGAGCAGTCGATCGGCGTCGACTACCTCGAGCGCCGCAGGGAGTACTACGGCGAGACCCTGTCCTCGGACGTCTGCCTCCTGACCGCGGGGGTCGACGTCCAGGACGACCGCCTCGAGCTGGAGATCGTCGGCTGGGGTCGGGGCCGCGAATCGTGGGGGGTCCAGTACCTGACGCTGATGGGGGACCCGGGCAAGCCGGAGGTGTGGCAGTTGCTCGACGGGCAGCTCGTCGTTTCGCGGGAGACCGACGACGGCCGGCGCCTGAGCGTGATCACCACGTGCGTCGACAGCGGCGGGCACTACACCAGCGAGGTCTACGAGTTCTGCCGAGCTCGTGAGCAGCGCCGGGTGTGGGCGATCAAGGGGAAGGGCGGCCCCGGGGTGCCGGTCGTCTCGAAGCCAACGCGCAACAACCGCATCAAGGCCGCGCTGTTCCACGTCGGCGTCGACGACATCAAGGCCGGGATCATGGCGGCGTTGCGGCTGGACAACGAAGGCCCCGGCTACTGCCACTTCCCCCGCGAGCCGGAGCGGAAGTACGGCGCCGAGTTCTTCAGCGGGCTGCTGTCGGAGAAGTGGACGGTCGTCCAGCGCGGCGGGAAGAAGCGCGCCGAGTGGAAGAAGCTGACCGACCGCAACGAGCCACTCGACTGCCGGGTCTACGCCACGGCGGCGCTGGAGATCCTGTCGCCGAACCTCGAGCTGATGGCGGGTGCGCTCGATGGCGGCGAGGCGGCGCCGACCCCGGCGAAGAAGCGCGGGCGGCGGATGCTGAGCCGGGGGGTGGGGTGACGGCCGCGCCGGCCGTTATCTGTCTGTGCCTTGCGTCGTTTATCCCGTCGCGGTAGCGTGCCGTTCGTACCCGAAACAGTCCCGACAGCGGAGGAAGCATGCGCAAGTATCCAGCCCTGACGTTGATCTCCGTCCTGCTCAAGATCCTGGCCGTCCTGTCGTTGCTTGGCGGGGTGGGGTCCGGGATCCTGTTGATGATCTCCGCCGTCCAGGCGGTCGCCTCCCCGGCGCTCGGCGGCCTGGGTACCGAGGCGGCGTTCGCCATCAGCGCTGGCATGGGAATGGTCTCGATCGTTTGGGGAGTGGCGGTGGCGGTAGGGACGTGGGCGGCAGCGGAGTCCATCCTCGTCTTGGTCAATCTTGGCGTGGATGCGTCGAAGATCCTCAACCACGTGGCGGCATTGACGAACGTCCGGCAGCCGCAACCGAGCACCTTGCCTGCGGTCGCCGTGCCCGTGGCGGCCGAGCTTTCTCCCCGTCAGGTCGAGGCATGAGGCTTCGTCTGCCCTTGCCCCCCCCGGTGTCGCCGTCCAACTGGAAACGGTGAACCCGGACGAAGGGGATTCCCCGTCGCATTGAGATAACCGGCTGAATTAGCACAAGAATTATTCAGGCCCGATAACTTCTTGGCGGCGCGGCCGGATAGAATCGTACGGTATCCACGTCGGCCGGCAGAGACCGGACAGAGAGGATTGACGATGACAGACACCACACGACTCCTGGACCCCCGCGAGGCCGCCGCCTGGAACGACGCGCACGGCTGCCCCGGAACCTACCAAACTCTCGAAAAATGGCGCGTCCTCGGCCGCGGCCCCGCATGGATCATGGTCGGTCGCCGCGTGCGATACGCGGTCGCCGACCTCGAGGCCTTCGCCCGTGGCCAGCGGCACGAGACCGCCGACAGCTGCCGAGCATCGGCCGCCAGCAAGTAGCCGCCTCGTCCGGACAAATGACCCCCCTCATGCGTCCGGACAAACCCGGAGTTCGGCGACGCGTCGCAGCAGCTCCGGTTCGATGCCCTCAGCGAGGGTCTCCCGGACGAAGTCCAGCTCTTCGGCGAGCAGCTCGAGGCGGGCGATGCGCTCCGGCGAGCAGAAGGCCTCCGCCGGCGTGGTCAGCGCCGCCTTGTCGTGCCCGGCCCGCAGCAGCTCGAGCAGCCGGTTGAGCGCGGCGAGGGTCTCCACGGCCTGCGCCTTGGCCTCCCGGATCTCCGTCGGGGTCTGCAGCTGCTCGATGGGGAAGCGGACGAAGGCGAGCAGCTCGCGCTCGACGCGGTCCAGCTCGGCGATCTGGTCGCGCAACGTGCGGTCGACCGTGCGGCGGTCGGCCAGCGCCTGCAGGGCCCGCTCTTCGATCGGACGGTAGTAGCGGTCGTAGCCGGTGGTGAAGTCGAGCGCGGTCTGCAGCAGGTCGGCGCGGATGCGCAGGCCTGAGTGCAAGAACCCTGTTGCGCCGGCGGGCATCGGACAACCTCCAGCCCAAAGCGTAGCTCCGGGCGACGGGTGGCGCAATCGCTTGCTGGCCTCGAATTCGCTTAGGCTGGTGACGATCGCGTCGTTGTTGCCCGGCGCCGGGCGCCCCCGCTGCCGGGATCGGCCGTGTGACATTTTGTCAAAATGTGTTGACAACCTGTCACTGGGCCTGCCAAGATGGCTCATCATCGAAGACGTGTAGGGAGCCCCAACAATGGCGCTGACGCTCGCACAGCAACTGGTGCAGGCGCAGGCGCACCTTGACGCTTGGCTCGCTGCTGACCTCGCCGTCGCCCAGGGCCAGGCCTACACCATCGGCTCGCGCAGCCTGACGCGGACGAACGCCGCGGAGATCGCCAAGCAGATCGCCACCTGGCAGCGCAAGGTCGACAACCTCACGGCCGGGCGCTCCGGGATCCGGGTGATGCGCGCGGTCCCGAGGGACCTGTGAAGCTCGCGGACCGTGCCAGGCTTGCCCTCCGATCGCTCCCTGCACTGCGGGGACTGGTCGGGGCGGTGACCAACAGCGGCTACGGGCAGTACGGGGCCAGCCGGGGGCGCAAGTCGCTCATCGGCTGGCTCTTCAATGGGGGCTCGCCCGACGAGGACATCGTCGAGCACATCGACGTGCTGCGGCAGCGGGCGCGCGACCTGTACATGGGCACGCCGCTGGCCACCGGGGCGCTGGACACCCTGGTCACCAACGCCGTCGGGCCCGGGCTGAAGCTCTCGGCGCAGATCGATGCCGACTTCCTCGGGCTCACCGACGAGCAGGCCGACGAGTGGGAGCGCAACGTCGAGCGCGAGTTCGGGCTCTGGGCGGACTCGCCGGCCTGCGACGCCACGCGGATGTGCAACTTCGGCCAGCTCCAGGCGCTGGCGCTGCTCTCGACCCTGATGTCCGGCGACGTGTTCGCCGTGCTGCCGATGATGAAGCGGCGCGGGACCATCTACGACCTGCGGGTGCACTTGATCGAGGCCGACCGGGTGTGCGACCCGACGATCGTGGATTCGAAGCTCAACATCCTCGGCGGGGTCGAGGTGGGGAGCTACGGCGAGCCCGTGGCGTACTACGTCACCAGGTACCACCCGTTGGCGTCCGTCAGCTATCGAACCCTCGCCAACGACTGGAAGCGGGTGCCGGCCTACGGCACGGCCAGCGGCCGGCGCAACATCCTGCACCTGATGGTGCACCAGCGGCCGGAGCAGCGGCGCGGTGTTCCGGTTCTGGCCCCGGTCATCGAGTCGCTCAAGCAGCTCGGCCGGTACCACGACGCGGAGCTCCAGGCGGCCGTCGTTTCGGCGATGCTGACCGTGTTCATCACGAGCGCCGGCACCACGGCGGACGCGTCGACGCTCGGCCAGAGCATCGACCCCGACGAGCGCGTCGACACCGCCGACCTGAACTCGGTCGAGCTCGGCAACGGAGCGGTCGTCGGCCTGGCGCCCGGGGAGTCGGTCAACGCCGTCAACCCGGGGCGGCCCAACCCGGCGTTCGACCAGTTCGTGCGGGCGATCTGCGTTCCGATCGGCAGCGCGCTGGGGATCCCCTACGAGCTGCTGCTAAAGCACTTCACCAGTTCGTACACGGCGGCCCGCGCCGCGTTCCTCGAGTTCTGGAAGACGGTCAAGACGCGGCGGGCCTGGCTCGCCGCGGGCTTCTGCCAGCCGATCTACGATGAGTGGCTTGCCGAGGCTGTCGCCCGGGGCCGGGTGAGCTGCCCGGGGTTCTTCGACGACCTCGCGGTGCGGGCAGCGTGGAGCTCCGCTGAGTGGCACGGGCCCGCTCAGGGGCAGATCAACGAGAAGGTCGAGGCGGCCGCGGCGAACGACCGCGTCCAGTTCGGCTTCTCGACGATGACGCAGGAAACGGCCGGCCTGACCGGCGGCAACTGGGACCAGGTCAACCGGGCCCGCCGGCGCGAGATGGCCAAGCAGGTGTCGGGGGGACCGTCGACGGACAACCCGGACGACCCGACGCAGGCCAAGCCGGAAAACCTCCAGCGGGCGGCCCGGATGCTGGCCAGCGCCAACGAAGCGAACAGCATGGCCGCACGGCTGCTGCAGGAGTAGGTGATGAAGAAGCCGCGGCAATGGTACCGGTTCCAAGCGCTCGCCGATGGGCTCACGGCCGACGTCAACATCTATGACGAGATCGGCCCCAGCTTCTGCGGCGAGCCGACCGTCTCGGCGAAGTCGTTCATCGACGAGCTCGACGCGCTGCCGCCCGGCGTGAAGACCATCCGGGTCCACGTCAACAGCCCGGGCGGGGACGTCTGGGATGCCCTGACGATCGCCAACCGACTGAAGGCCCAGCGCGAAGAGAAGGGCCGGACGGTCGAGGTGCTGATCGAAGGCGTGGCGGCGTCGGCGGCGACCATCATCACCTGCGCCGGGAACCCGATCCGGGTCGCCGACAACGCCCTGATGATGATCCACAACCCCCGGATGGGCGGCCGTGGCTGCGCCGCAGACCTGCGGAAAGCGGCGGACATGCTGGACACCGTCAGGAACAGCATCATCGCCACCTACCGGTGGATCAACGGCAAGTCGGTCGAGGAACTGGGCGCCATGCTCGACGCCGAGACCTGGATGGACGCGGCCCAGGCCGTGGCCGACGGCTTCGCCCACGAGGTCGTCAGCGGCGTCTCGGTGACCGCGTCGCTGCGCGAGTCCAGCGTCGACCGCCTCGGTGAGATCCCCGAGCAGTTCCGGCCTCGGGTGGCGGCCATGCTGGCGCCGCCTGCGGTCGTCGAGCCACCGCCCGCTCCGCCCGTGGAGGCCCCGCCGGCTTCGGTCGCCGCCGTTCCCCAGCCGCTGACCCGCGACCTGCTCGCCAGCGAGGCCCTCCCTCTGCTGGCCGCCCTGCTCGATGAGGGCAAGGCCGCCGGGATCGTCGCCGAGCGCCAGCGGCTGCAGAGCCTGGATGCCCTCGCGCTGCCCGGCCAGGGCGAGCTGCTCGCGGAGGCGAAGTACGGCGCCGAGCCGATGACGCCCGAGGCCTTCGCCATGGCCACCGTCAAAGCGGAGCGCGAGAAGCGCGGCAAGTACCTCGCCGACGCCGCGACGGATGCCGCAGGCGCGGTGGTGCCGGCCGGCGGGATGCCGCCGTCCCTGGTGTCCACGGCGGACGACGCCGAGCGGAACCGCCTGGTGAAGATCGGTGCGGAAGCGGGGTCGACCAGGCGCAAGTAGGGCTCGGCCCGACCACCAGTTCAGTCCAGAAGATGATCAGGGGCCGAGGCTGGCTCCAACGGGAGGATTACGATGTCCAGCTCGACCGAATCGTTCACCGCGGACAACCTGTTCGGCGGAGCCGTGCTGCCGGTCCCCTCCAACGGCGAGACGCTGGAGCTGCTCCAGAACCTGATCCGCGGCACCGTGCTCGGGAAGGTTCTGCGCATCATCGGAGCGGCGACCGCCGACCCCGGCAACACCGGCGAGGGCACGATCGCCGGGGAAGCCCTCGGCCCGAAGAGCAAGATCGGCACCTACGTCCTGACCTGCCTGGCGGCGTCGGCCCTGCCCGGGGGCGTGACGAACTTCTCCGTGGTCGACCCGGACGGGATCCGGCTGGCGGATGCGGTGTCCGATGCTCCCTACACCGGTCCCATCGAGTTCGAGATCACCACCTACGGCACGGACTTCGCCGCCGGTGACCTCTTCACCGTCGCGGTCGAGGCCGGGTCGCGCGAGGTCAAGCTCGCGGACACCGCCAACGTCGACGGGACCGAGGACATCTACGGGGTCCTGGCCGAGGACACCGATGCGTCGCTGGCCGCGGCGGCGTGCCCCGTCTACCTCGGCGGCGAGTTCAGCGAGGCAGCCCTGACCTTCGCCCCCGGCGACTCCGCCGACGACTTCCGCGACCAGGCCCGGGACCTGGGGATCCTGTTCCGGACCAACGTCGCCGTCTGAACCGGCGGCCCGTAGCGCAGAGACGAGAGAACACACGGGCCGGCGGCCCGCTCACGATGGGAGGCTGAGATGGCCATCGACCTGTTCGAGCCCCGGACGATGGGGAAGATGCTCCTCGAGCGCAAGGGCCCCAAGGGGCTCGTGAAGACCCTGTTCTTCGGCGGCGCCCCGCAGACCTACGACACCGAGCACGTCGACTTCGACGTGGAGACCCGGGTGCGCCTGATGGCCCCGTTCTCCAACCCGAAGCTGGCGGGCCAGGTGGTCGACGACGTCGGCTACACGACCCGTTCGTTCACCCCGCCGCTGGTCCAGCCCAAGAAGGTCACCACGGCGGAGAACCTGCAGCAGCGCCAGCCCGGCGAAGCGCTCTACGGGGGGATGAGCCCCGACGAGCGCGGCGCGGCCAAGCTCGGCAAGGACCTCGGCGAGCTCGACGACATGATCGCCCGCCGGGAGGAGTGGATGTGCGTGCAGGCCGCACGGCTCGGCACCATCGCCATCGTGGGCCCCGGCGTCAACGCCACCCTCGACTTCGGCCGCAACGCCGGCAACACGATCGCCCTCCCCGCGGCGAATCTGCGCTGGGACGGGGCCAACGCCGCGATCGTCAAGGACCTGCGGACCTGGTCGCGGACGGTCGTGCAGCGCTGCGGGCTCGCCCCCGACGTGGCAATCCTCGGCCGGCTGGCCGCCGACGCCCTCCTGTCGGACTCCACCCTCCGGACCCAGCTGGACACCCGGCGCATGGAGATGGGGATCATCGCCCCGATCTTCGACGAGGTGAAGGGCGCCACCTACCTCGGGCGCCTCGCCGGCACCGGCATGGACCTCTGGGCCTACGACGAGTGGTTCATCGATCCCGAGTCGGTCATCACCGGCGAGCAGCCGATGATCCCCGACAAGGAGGTCGTCATCGGTTCCACCCGGGCGCAGACCGAGATGGCCTACGGCGCGGTGCCGGTGGCCGAGGGCGAAGGCGCCGCGGCGAAGATCAGCCTCGTCGCCGGGGCCCGCGTGCCGCAGAGCTGGACCCAGAAGGAGCCGGCGGGCCGCTTCCTGAAGGTCAGCGCCCGGCCGCTGCCGATTCCGACGCAGGTCAACGGGTTCCTGCGGGCCACCGTCCTCTCCTAGCTCGGTGGGGTGACTGATGACCGCCTTCCGCGACCAGCTCGCCCTCGACGTCGCCGGGGTCTTCCTGGACCCCGAGGCCTTCGGGGAGGAGCTGGTCGTGGACGGCGTCACCGTGACAGCGGTCCGGGACGACGACCTCACCATCGAACGGACGCAGGGGCCGCCGCAGATCGACGGCGTGTTCACCTCCCGCACGATCCTCCACCTGGCCTCGGGGCTCATCCCGCGGCCGGTGGAGGGTCAGCGGCTGGCGATCGGGACCGCCCCGGCCATCGTGCGCTGGTACGTGCGGCAGGTGTCCGAGGCCGAGGGGATGCTTGAGCTAACGCTCGAGCGGCAGGAGACCTGACGTGATCTCCCTCACCGACGAGCAGATCAAGCGGGCGGTGAAGCTGCTCGAGCACCTGCCGGGTGAGGCGCAGAAGGTCATGGCCTCGGCGATGAACCGGGCGATCGAAGGGGCTCGCACCGCGGCATCGAAGGCCGTTCGGGGCGAGTACCGGGTCAGCTCGGAGCGCGTCAAGAAGACCATGACCCTGCGACGGGCAACGGCGGCGCAGCTGACGGCCGAGGTGCGCAGCGTCGAGCGGCGGCCGTCGCTGTTCCAGTACGCTCCCCGCCCGGCCGCTGCCGGCACTGGCGGCGCAGGGAAGCCGACGCTGCGGGTCGGGGTAAAGCGGTCCGGCGGGCGCAAGCCGCTGAAGGGGGCGTTCATCGTCCGGCTCGGTCCGGCCGGCCTGCACGTGGCCAGCCGCACCGGGAAGAAACGGATGCCCATCGAGGTGCACTACGGGCCGGCCGTGCCGCAGCTGCTCGGCGTGGAGTCGGTCAAGCGTCACGTCGAGGCCGTGGCCCAGCAGCGCCTCGACGCCCGTCTGGACCACGACATCGGCCGCGCGATCGACGCGGCAGGTAAGGCGGCCGGTCGATGACCATCAACGACCTGGTCCGTCGGCTGGCAGAGCACCTGACGACGGTCGTCGCCGAGCTGCGCCTGGAGACCTGCGACGGCACTGCGCAGCGACCCCCGGTGCTCGTTGCGGGCTGGCTACCGCCGAAGCGGTCGACGGATCAGAACGACTTCCCCTTCCTGGTCGTCCGCCCGGCCACCGGGACCGATGCCGAGGACGGTGCACGGGTGGTCGTCAAGCTGTTGTTCGGGACGTTCTCTGAGTCCGTCGAGGGATGGCAGGACCTGGGCAATGTGATCCAGCGGGTCATGACCAGCTTCGACCTGACCCGGACCCTCGGGCCGTTCTGCTTGGAGAAGCCACTGACCTGGACGATCTACGACGAGCAGCCGCTGCCGCAGTGGGCGGCCGAGATGACGACGACCTGGACGCAACCGAGCGCCCCGTGGACTGGAGAGACCGAATGACCCTCGCACACGGCGTCTACACCTCGGAGGTGCCCACCTCCGTCCGCCCGCCGATCGAGGCGATGGCCGGGCTCCCGCTCGTCGTCGGGATTTCGCCGGTCGTGCTCGGGGACCGGACCAACGTCAACAAGCCGGTGCTCTGTTCCAGCTTCGCCGAGTTCGTCACGAAGATGGGAAACGAGATCGTGGCGGCCGGGGATTACGCCTACAGCCTCTGCGAGTTCGCAAAGGTCTACTTCGACTACGGCGTCGGCCCGATCGTGGTCGTCAACGTGCTCGACCCGGACGATGCGGACCACATGCTGCCGGTGGCGCGCGCCACCCTGGCGTGGCTCTCGGCGGTGATGTCGCAGACCGTCTCGGTGTTCGGCATCGACCACGAGACCCTGGTGCTCGACAACGGCGAGGCGGGGCCCGCCCTCGTGACCTACACGGTCGACGACGACTACACCCTCGCCTACGACGACGACGGCTACACCGTGATCACGCGGCTGGCCGCCGGCCTGATGGGGTCGGGCGCGCTGCCCGGGGCGAAGATCACCTACGACAAGCTCGACCCGACCGGGGTGGTGGCTGCCGACATCATCGGCACGACCACGGCGGGCGGGGTGAACAAGGGCCTGTACTGCGTCGAGGACTGCTACCCGCAGCTGCAGCTGGCCCCCGGCATCGTCGCCGCCGTCGGCTGGTCGCACGACGCAGCGGTCATGGCCGCGGTCGTCGCCCGCGCCGCCAACATCAACGGAGCGTTCAAGGCCCTGGCGGTCGTCGACCTCTCGACGGACGACTACGACATCGCCGACTACAGCGAGGCCGCGGCCTGGAAGTCGAGCAACGGCTACACCTCCAACAGCCTGGTCTGCTGCTGGCCCCGGGTGGAGATCGGCGGCGTCAGGCACCACCTGTCCAGCCACTTCATCGGCCTGGCCAACCAGACCGACGCGGCCGCCGGCGGGGTGCCCTACGTCTCGCCGTCCAACCGGGCGATGCAGATCGATGGCTGCTGCCTGGACGATGGCACCGAGGTCTTCCTGACCCAGACGCAGGCCAACGTGCTCAACGCCGCCGGCATCTTCACCGCGCTGAACTTCACCGGCTGGCGCAGCTGGGGCAACCGGACCGCCGGGTACCCGGCGAGCAGCGATCCGAAGGACGTGTTCATCCCGATCCGCCGGATGAACCTCTGGCTCGGCAACACGTTGGTCCTGACCTTCTTCAGCCAGCTGGACGCGGCGATGAACCGCCGGCTGATCGACTCGATCGTGGACTCGGCGAACATCTACCTCAACGGCCTGAAGGGGCAGGGCGCCATCCTCGGGGGCGAGTGCCTGTTCGCCGAGGCGGACAACTCGGCGGCCGACCTGCTCAACGGCCAGGCGACGTTCCGGATCTACTGGAGCCCGCCGCCGCCGGCCGAGGGCATCACGTTCCTGATCGAGTACGACGCGACGGCCCTCGCTGCGCTGTTCGCCTAGACCCGGCCCTGACCCTCACGCATTGACCGAGGGCTCCGCCCCAAGCTGAGAGGAGAACCTCCGATGGCGAACATCGTGGGCGAGAAGCTCATCAATTTCGAGGTCTACGCCGAAAACCTGCGACAGCTGGGCCTGGCCGACGTCGAGCTACCGACGCTCGAAGCGCTGAGCGAGAGCATCAAGGGCGCGGGGATCGCCGGCGAGCTCGACAGCCCCACCGTCGGTCACTACGGGCCGATGAGCACGACGCTGAAGTGGCGGGTGACCGAAGACGGCGCCCTCAAGCTGACCGCCCCGAAGGTCCACGCCCTCGAGCTGCGCGGCGCGATCCAGCGCTTCAACGCGGCCACGGGCGCCTTCGACGTGCTGCCCGTCAAGATCGTGATGCGGGTCATCCCGAAGTCGGCTCCCCTCGGCACGATGGCCCCCGCCGCGGCCATGGAGCCGAGCATGGAGTTCAGCCTCCGCTACCTGAAGGTCTTTCTCGCCGGGCGGGCGAAGGTGGAGATCGACCCACTGAACTTCGTCTGCGTCATCGACGGGGTGGACTACCTGGCCACGACCCGCTCGGCGCTGGGGCTCTGAGCATGATCATCACGCTGTCCAAGCCGCTGACCTACGAGGACGTCACCTACACCCAGATCATCCTCGCCTTCGAGAGGTTGACGGGGGCGGACTCGCTCGCCGTGACGCGCAAGATCCGGCAGCAGAGCCCGCGAGACCCGGTCATGAACGCCGAGACGGACGACCGGTACCTCCTCGGGATCGCCTCGCTCTGCTCCGGCGTGCCCGAGGCGGCGCTCTTGGCGCTGCCCATGCCGGTGTTCGTCCGCATCAAGACCGAGGTGCAGAGTTTTTTGCTCGAAGCGGCTGCGGAGGCGATGTCGACCGACTCCTGAGAGAGGCCGCGGTGCGCCTCGCGATGGCCACTACCACCGCCGTTGACTTCTGGTTGGCGCTGCCGCTGGTCGAGATCGACAGGTGGTCCGAGACCGTGGCCGCTGAGATCAAGGCAGCAGCGGGTAAGGGGTAACGCGTGGCGAAGGGCCGGACATACGAGCTGGCCTTCCGTATCGGCGGCTTGCTCGCGCCCAGTTTCGGCGCCGCGACCGGCGAGGCCGGCAAGAAGCTGACCGAGCTGCAGCGCAAGGCGCACCAGCTGTCGATCCGTGGCAAGGCCCTCGAGTCGTGGGGCGCCATCGGGACGGCGTTTAGGGGCGTGGGCACCGAAGCCCTCGTCATGGCCGCCGGGCTGGGGGCCGCTGCCGCTGCCGCTGGCGGTGGCCTGTTCGCCCTGGCCAAGTCGACGGCGGACGCTGCCGACGCAGCCGAAGAGGACGCGCAGAAGCTCGGGATCACCATCGAGGCCCTGCAGGAGCTGCGGTACGCTGCGTCCCTGAGCGGCGTGCCGGTGGGCGCGCTGGACGTGGCGATCAACAAGATGAGCATGACCCTCGGCCAGGCGGCCGCGGGCGGAGCGCAGGCGCAGAAGGCGTTCGCCGCGCTGGGCTTGGACTTCGCCCTGCTGCGCAAGGTCAGCCCGGACAGGGCGCTCGAGCTGGTCGCCGATCGCCTCGCCAAGATGCCGGACGCCGCCAGCCGCGCTGCCGCCGCTCAGGCCATTCTGGGCAGGGGCGCCCGTGAGCTGGGCGCGATGCTCGCCGGCGGGTCGGCCGGGCTCGAGGAGATGCGCAAGCAGGCGCGCGCCACGGGGAACGTCCTGTCGGGCAAGACAGCGCGCGACGCGGCAGCGTTCAGCGACCGCCTGATCGACCTGCAGATGACCCTCGCCGGCCTCAAGAACATCCTCGGCGCCGCTCTGTTGCCGGCCTTCACCGACCTCTTCATCCGTCTCGCGGACTGGCTCCGCACGAACCAGGCGCTCGTCCGCCAACTTGCGGAACGGTTCGCCCGGTGGGCCGTCGAGACCCTGCCCAAGATCATCCCTCTGCTGGAGACGATGCGCGACCTGGCGATTCGGGTCGCGGTCCTGACGACCCGGGCGGCCGAACTCGCCGGCGGGTGGGACAACCTCATCCTCGCCGGTGCGGGCTTCAAGCTGTTGACCGGGTCGGTGTCCAAGTTGGGCGTGGCCTTTCTGACGGCCTCGCCCGCTGCCTGGGAGTTCGCCGCTGCGCTCTGGGCCAACCCGGTCGTCTGGGTCGTCGCGGGCATCGTGGCCTTGGTCGCCGCCACGGCCGCGCTGGTCGTCTTCTGGGATGACCTGGTGGGCTGGTTCTCCAAGGCCAGCCCAGCGGTGAAGGCGCTGACGGTCGTTGTCGGCCTGCTGCTCACCCCGCTGACGATCGTGCCGCTGATCCTGGCGACGATCATCCACTACTGGGGGACGATGACAGCGGCCGTCCGGTCGTTCGGTGCCGTGGCGGGGGTGGTGATCGGCGCGGCGGCCGAGGTGCTCTGGATCGTGTTCGGGCCCGCTGTCCGCGGCGCGATTCAGGTCATGCGGATCTTCGGCACCATCGTCGCCATCCTCGGCACTGCAACCTGGGGGGCGGTGCGGGCCGCGGTCGGCGCCGTGCTCTGGCTCGGCGGCGTCCTGCAGCCTTACTGGACCGCGTTCATGGGCTGGCTGACCGGGATCTGGGAGGAGTGGGGTGGGGTCGTCCGCTCCATCATCGCCGGCGTGCTGGGCCGGGTGCTCGACTTGCTGTCGCTGCTGCCCGGGGTGGGGATCGCCGTCGACGCGGCGAGGCTCGCTGGAAACGTAGGAAGTGCCGCCGTCGGCGCCGGCGCTGCGGCGATCGCCAACGCTCCGACCGGGGACGCCCCCAACCTCGCCAAGCTCCGCGGCATGCTCGGCGGCGAGGCGGCCGCGCCGATCGGCAGCGCTCTGGCGGGGGTCGGCTCGCGCTCTGCCGCCGGCGGGGTGGACCGTTCGCAGACCCTCTCGGTCAACTTCAACCCTCAGATCACGGTGACCAGCGGCGAGGCCGGGGGCTCCGGTCTGGCCGCTGCCCTGAAAGCGGCCTCGGACGACCTGCTCGCCAAGATGAAGGCGGCGCTGGAGCAGCAACAGCGGCTGTCCTATGGCTGAGCACACCACCGCCAGCGGCGACACCTGGGATGCGCTCGCCTACACCCTGCTGGGCGATGAGCGCTACATGGACTTGCTCATCCTGGCCAACCCGGCGCACGCCTACCTGGTGCGGCTGCCCGCCGGATTGGTGCTGACGGTGCCGGTGGTTCCGACGCCGGACACGTCGCCGAACCTGCCCCCCTGGCGGCGGCCGTGACCCTGGCGGCGGCCGTGACCCTGGCGCGCCGCAGCTGGGTCGAGGTCGTCTACGACAGCAAGGACATCAGCGCGGACCTGGCGCCGTACCTGCTGGGCACGACCTACATCGACAACAAGGGCGGCAAGGCCGACGAGGTCTCGCTCGAGCTGCAGGACCGCGAAGGCCTCTGGCGCGGCGACTGGCTGCCCGGGACCGGCGACACCGTCGAGGTGCGGATCCACGCCGACGAGTGGGGCGAGGGCGGCGGCAGCCTGTTTTGCGGGACCTTCACCGTCGACAAGCTCGGGCTGAGCGGCCCGCCGTCGAAGGTGACGCTGGGCGGGGTCAGCGTGCCGACCGGGCTGGCGGCGCGCAAGACGAAGCGCAGCAGAGCGTGGGAATCGGCCACGCTGGCCACGATTGCGGCGGACGTCGCAGCGAGTGCCCGCATGACCCTGGTCTGGGATGCACCCGATGGCGAGGTCATCGATCGGGTCGACCAGAGCAGCGAGACGGACTTGGCCTTTCTCGGCCGCATGTGCGACGCGTACAACCTCGCCCTGAAGGTCACCGACGGCCAGCTCGTGGTCTGGGACCTGGCGGTCTACGCAGCCAAGGACGAGGTCGTCAGCTACACCCTCGGTGAATCGAGAATCATCAGCTGGTCGCTGGAGGTGAAGGCCTTTCTGTCGATCCCGCGGGTGAAGGTCATCTACAGCGACCCCGTGAGCGGAACGCTGCAGGAGTGCACCCAGACCGCCACCGAGGATCCTGACGACCCGCTCGGGCTGTCGAGGCCGGTGATGGAGGAGGGCATCCTGGGCGAGCTCGGCGTCGAGGCTGCGCCGGCGATCATCCCGCAGAGCTTCGATGTCGACGCTACCGAGGTGATCCGGAAGCGGGCGCGCTCGAAGGCCGAGGCTGAGGCGCTGGCGAAGGCCCGGCTGGCCGCGACGCAGTCACACCAGGCCGAGGGCTCGTTGAACGTCGTCGGCGACGTCCGGCTGGTCGCGGGCAACAGCATCCGCCTCGCTGGGTGGAACAAGCTCGACGGGAAGTACCTCATCGAGACCGCGACCCACGCCGTCAGCGGCGGGTACACGGTCGGTCTCAAGATCAAGCGGTCGGCAGCATGAGCGACGGCATCCTTGGCAACGGGCGCATGGCGGAGCTGCTCGATGGGCTGATCCGTGTCGGGAAGGTCGCCGAGCATGTGCCTGGCGCCCGGGTGCGGGTGACGTTTGCTGATCGGGACGGGGTCACGTCGCAGCCGCTGCAGGTCGTCCAGCGCCGCACCGTCGGTGCGCAGGACAACGACATGCCGGCGCTCGGCGAGGCCGTGCTGTGCCTGATGAATCCGCCGGACCAGACCGATGGGTTCTGCCTCGGTGCTCTGTACGACGCGACGAATCCGCCGCCGGAGGGCGACCCTGCGGTGCGCGTGATCGGAGGGACGGACATCCGCCTCGGGTCATCGCAGGCTGGCCACCCCGCTCCCTTCGGGGACGTGCTGCTCAAGATCCTTGTCGGGCTCCGGGAGCTGCTGGCCAGCGTGCAGGTGGCGACGCCTTCCGGGCCCGGGCAGCTGACGGGGGCGACGACGGACTATGGCTCCGGGCTGTTCTCGGCGATCGCCGGCGCCATGGCAGCTGACGTCGACGGCGCCGTCCTGAACAGCGCCACGGTCAAGTTGGAGTAGTCGATGCCGATGGTCGTGGCGCAGCTCAAGGCGGACCTCAAGTCCGACCTGCAGGCCATCTTCGAGGATCTTGACCCCGAGGCGACCGCCGAGAGCAAGGCGCAGGCCATCGCCAACGCCCTTGCCGCGCGGCTCGATGCCTACATCCGGACGGCCACGGTGACCACCACGGTGACCGGCACGAGCGCTGACGTGACCGCCTGCCCTGCTGGCGCAGGGACGGGCACGGGCACGGTCACCGGCGCCGGCACCGGGGCGCTGAGCTGATGCTGGCCACGCTGGGCGACACCGTCTTCGAGGCCTCCGCAGCGCTGGTCCGGACCTTCGACGGGGCGACCATGACGACGTCGGCGCGCTGGGTGGCGCACGAGGTCATCGGCCAGAAGCCGCTGCAGGAGTTCAACGGCCCGTCGCTGCGCACGATGAGCTTCGGGATCCGGCTGGACGCTGCGCTGGGCGTCGACCCCGAGGCGGAGGCCGAGGTCCTGCGGCGCGCGACGGAGGCCGGCGAGGTCCTGCCGTTCATGGTGGGCGGCGTCGACCGCGGCAGCTGGATCGTGAAGACGATGACCGAGGTGTGGCGCCGCGTCTCCGGGAGCGGCGTGGTGCAGCTGATCGCCGTCGACCTCTCCCTCGAGGAGTACGCCTGATGAACTGGGCCCCGACAGCGGCGGAGGAAGTCGCCCAGAACGTGCGCAGCATCGTCGCCACGGCACGCGGGTCGCAGCCGATGTTCCGCGCGCTCGGGCTGCTCGAGCTGCATGACCGCCCGGTGCAGGTGGCCTCGGCCAAACTGGCCGCTGCGCTGTCCGTCCAGATCCGGACCTATGAACCGCGCGCCGAGGTCGCTTCGATCTCCGTCGCCAACGGCATCGACGGGCAGCTCGCGCCCACCGTGAGGCTCCGATGACCGTCGCCAAGACCCCGGCGGAGATCGAGGCGGAGGTCCTCGCCCGGTTCACCATGATCACGGGTCGCACGCTGCTGCTGGCCGATCCGGTGCGGCTGCTGCTGCAGTCGATCATCGAGTACCTGTCGCACCTGCGGACGTTGATCGAGCTGGCCGACCTGCGCAACCTGCCGTTCGACGCAGACGACGCGGCGCTCGATGCCCTCGGAGCGTTTGTCGGGGCCGCAAGGCCGGCCGGCGAGGGGTCGACGACGACGGTCGAGTACACCCGGACCGTGGCCGCGGTGGAGCTCGTGATCCCCGCCGGCCACCGGGTGACCACGCCGGACGGCGCGTTTCTCTGGGCGCTGGTCGACGAGCTGACGCTGGCCGTCGGGGTGTTCGCCGGCTCCGGCGCCTCGCGCTGCACCGTCGTGGGGCCGGAGAGCAACGACCTGCCCGCGGGGACGATCACCGTGCTGGTCGATCCGATCGCCGGGGTGACCGCGGCGAACACCACCGCCACGGCGGGCGGGGTCGACGAGCAGACGGACGACGAGTACCGGCCGTCGGTCATCGCCGCTCCCGATGGCTTCACGACCTGCGGGCCGCGCTCCGCCTACAACCAGCTCGCCCGGCTCGCCGACACCCGCGTCATCGACGCAGCGACCATCAGCCCCGACCCCGGCGAGGTGGAGGTCTACCTGCTGGTCGACTCGGCAGACCCGGCGGTGATCGCCGACGTCATCAGCGTGGTCGACGCCGAGGTGTCGGCCGACGAGGCCCGCCCGCTGACCGACCAGGTGACGGTGCTGGAGGCGCCGGAGGTGAGCTACACCGTCCAGGTGCAGTACTGGATCCGGCAGACGGACTCCGGGGTCATCGCCGACGTCCAGGCGGCGGTCGAGGTGGCGCAGGATGCGTTCTGCGACTGGCAGGAGGCGGCGCTGGGCCGAGACGTCGACCCGACCGAGCTGATCGGCCTGCTCTACGGAGCCGGGGCGCGGCGCGTGAACGTGATCGAACCTTCGTTCGCCGCGCTGGCGTCGCATGAGCACGCCGTCCGTGACGCCTACGTCGTTGCACCGCAGTACATGGGGCTGTCCGCGTGAGCACGTCGATCCTCACCGGCTCCCTGGTCGACGCGCTGGCCGGGCTGGTCGCAGAGGATGCCGACGCCGTCGCCCTTGTGCAGGCGCTCGACCCGGAGATCCAGGCGATCGCCGCCCTGGCCGAGCAGTGCGCGTTCTTCTCCCGCGTGCCGTCGCTGACCGAGGCGCAGGCCGACAAGGCGGCGCGGTGGTTCGGGCTGGTCGATCTGGAGGGCTGGGCGACTGCCGGCCTTGAGCGCAAGCGCACGGTCCTCGCCCAGATGGTGAACGTCTACCGGCGCCGCGGCACGCGCTGGGCCTGGGACCGGGTCACCGAGCTGATGGAGACCCCGGCGCTCTGGGATGGCGGTGCGGTCGAGTGGGACGCGGGGGCCGCGGTCTGGGACATCCGGACGAACATGCTCTCGCTGACCGAGTGGTGGCAGTCGGTGCCCCCCGACCCGCCGTTCACCTATCGGGTGGACGCGCTGATTGAGCATCGGGGGCTGACGCTCACCGAGCTGGCGAACCTGATGCAGATCCTGGACGCCTACGTCCCGGTGCGGGCGCACCTGCTCGAGCTGAGCGAGACGATGACGGTCGAATCCACGCTGGTCTGCGGCGGCTTTCCGGAGATCGGGCTGCACACCGAGGTGCTCTGATGGCGTTCTTGCAGCTGATCACCACCGTCGGGCTGGCCAAGATCGCCAACGCGCTGGCCGGCGGCTACCCCCTCGAGATCACCGAGGTGGCGGTCGGGGACGTGGCCACGCTGCCCGACGTCGCCGCTGTCGCCCTTGGCAACGAGGTTTGGCGCGGCGCTGTCAACTCCGTCGAGGTCGCCCCGGGCACGACAGACAAGGTCCGCGTCGAGGCGACCATTCCCGTCGGTGACGGCGGCTGGACGATGCGCGAGGCCGGCGCTTTCGACTCGGAGGGCGACCTCATCCTCGTCGCCCTGATCCCGGAAACCTACAAGCCCGACCCGGGGGTCGACGGGGCCTCGGTCGCTGCCTACATCCGGCTCAACGTGGCCATCGCCAACGCTGCAGACGCCCTGACGTTGACCGCCGACCCCTCGGTCGTGCTGGCGACGCGGCTGTACGTGGACGAGGACACGATCGGCTCGAAGCTCTACGCGTTCAGTCACTTCTCCTGATCGGAGGGACCATGTCCGCACCGCTGTTCATCCAGACGCCCTACATGGAGGCGACCCACGTCAACGACGGCGGGCCGGGGGCTGGGATCCTGGAGACCATCGCCACCAACTCGGCGCTGGTGTCGACCACGCTGCTGATCGAGACGGTCCGGTTCTGGCTCCGTCCGGCCCCGGTCGGCGGCAACGACGCCGGCTACGTCCAGCTGGCCGTGCTGACCCCCGCCGGCGAGGTGATCTACCTGGAGCAACACGAGGTCGCAGCGCAGGCCGAAGGCCTCTACGCCGACCCCGTCATCGTCCAACTCGACCTGCAGCTCCCTCCGGGATACTCGCTGCAGCTGATCTCCACGTCGCTGGCGATCGTCGCCGCGGTCGCGCAGAACTGCTACGTCGTCGCCCAGGGCGGGGTGCTCGGCTGATGCCCGGCCTGCCTGGGCGGGGTGCTCGGCTGAAGGCCTCCCGTGGTCCCCGCGGCCTGCCGCGCGGGACGGCCGCTCTGGTGCCGATCGCATGGGGAGCCGTGGTCTGGAGCGGCGGCGAGCCCATGTGGGTCTCGTCTGGTGGGGAGTTCGGCCGCACGATTCCGACGTTCAACGGTGCGGGTCCGTACGTCGTGCGGCTGCGACTCGCCCGCCCTCACGACAAACACACGACCCAGGTCGTCGTGAGCCCCGGATCGGCAGGGTACGCCTACGAGTTCTGGTCGTTCCGGACCCCGACCGATGTGTATGTGACCTGCGAAGACCTCGCGTCGGGCTTCTCCGTCGTGGTCTTCGAGGAGCGCTGACGATGCGGATCGACCTGCTCGCACGCCGATGGGGTGGCCCGGATGGCGGGCGGGACGGGATGTCGATCGCCGTGTCGTTCCTGGCATGGACGCTCGCCGAGTTGGGCCACACGGTGCGCTGCCACCACGCGGAGGGCACCGCTCCCCCGTGGCAGCATCGGTGCGTGACGTGGCTCGCCCGCGCTCTGCTGATCACCCCCGACGACTGGACGGCCGACCTCGTCATCACGACGATCAACCCGGCCTGGCTGCGCACGGCGCGCGCCGCCGAACAGGCGCGGGCGCTGAACCGGCTGGTGTACTGGCACCACCACGGGCCGCTGCCCCCCGGCTATGGCGCTGCCTTGGCGAAGTCGAGCGAGCTCGGTGAGCCGGAGCGCGGCTGGTCGCGCAGCTTCGTTCTGCCCCCGTCGACCTGGGCGGCGGAGCGCGGCGGAGCGCCGGTCGGTTCGGCGATCGTGGTCCCCGGCGCCTCGCGAGCGAAGGGCGGTCCGGTCGCCCTCGCCGTGGCGCAGCAGGTGCTCGACGTCCCGTGGTTCGTGATGCCCGGGCGTGCGACGGATCAGGAGCTGGCCCTCTGGCGTCGGCTGCCGCACGTCACGATCGCCCCCTCCGGGATGACCCCCGATCGCTGGCTCAGCGAGGCGCTCCTGGTCCTGTCGCCGACGCGGGCGGAAGTGCATCCGCTGGCGATGACCGAGGCCGCCGTCCGTGGAATTCCCGTCGTGACGTCGGACATCCCCGGCTGCCGGGCCGCGCTCCGCACCTCGGCGACGTTCCTTCCGGTGGATGCTCCGGCCGGGCGCTGGATCGAGGCGGTGCGCTCCGCGCTCGAGGCCCCGCCCGTGCCGCTGCGCCGACTGCCCTACGCCGAGGTGGTCGCAGCCTCGCTCGGCCTGACGGCCGTTGCTGCGTCCGACCCGGATCCGCCGGTCGTCGAGCTCCGCCGCATCGCTGCGGTCAGCCCGACTCCGACTGCAGCTTCGGGATCGCCGCGCCCCTGGCCGATCGTGCCTCTGCGCCCGCAGCCGGCCGGTGCGAAGCCGCGGGTGCTGCTCTTGGCGGACGTGCCGGGGTGGGCGTTCGACCAGAACCTGCACGACATGGCGGAGTACCTCGGCGACCGCTTCGCGTTCGACTTCGCCTACGTCGCCGGCGGTGGAGCGGCCCGCACGGACATGGCGGGCTACGACGCCGTGTTCGCCCCGTACCACCGCTGGCCGCTGGATCGGGTGTTGCCGCGCGGCCGGGTGCTCGGCTCCCTGCGGGCGCAGTGGTTCTACCCGGAGCGGATGGCCCCGCCCGGCCCCGCAGAGTTCGACCTGGTCAACCGCTTCGCCGCGTTCCACGTCGTCACCGCGGCTAATTTCGCCGAGTTGCGGGAGCACTGTCCCGGCGCGGTCTACCTGACCAACCCGGTCAACGTGCGCCGGTTCGATCGCGGCGAGACGCCGGGCGTCGTCGCCAGCTGGAACGGCAATGCGCAGCACAACTCGGCCGGCAGCGGGATCGACGTCAAGGGCTTCCACTCGATCGTCGAGCCGGCCTGCCGCCAGTCGCACACGCCGCTGGTCATCGCCGAGTACCACACCTGCCGGTTGCCTCCCGCTGAGATGCCGGCGTTCTACCGCCGCGGCTCGGTGGCGCTCTGCGCCTCGCTGTTCGAGGGAGCGTCCAACTCGACCATGGAGGCGATGGCTGCGGGGCAGGCTCTGATCACCACCGACAGCGGCAACCACCGGGAGCTGCGGGACTCGCAGATCGAGCACCTGGGCGAGACCGGGATCGAGATCGTCGAGCGCAACGTCGAGGCCTTCGTCGCTGCGCTGCGTCGGCTGCAGGCGGACCCCGGCCGGGCGCAGCGCATGGGCGCGATCAACCGGCGGGAGATCGCCGAGCGCTGGAGTTGGTCCGCGTGGGCTGACCGCTACGCCGCCTTCGTGGAGCGCGCTCTGTGACGCCGCGCAACGCCGGTCCGGTCTCCAACATGCACGAGCTCACGGTCGAGGAGCGGAAGGCGCAGCCGAACGGCTGCCAGGCGCGCTGGTACCGTTGGGTCGCCGCCCGAGTCCAGGGCCAGAGCGTGCTCGATGCGGGCGCGGGCACGGGGTACGGCATCGAGATTTTGCGCGAGGCCGGCTGCGTCTGCGAGGGATTCGATCTCCTGCCGGCCGGGCCGCTGGTGCAACCGGGGCGCATCGAGGATTACCCCTCCGGCAGCTGGGACTGGGTCGTCTCGCTGGACGTCATCGAGCACGTCGAGGACGACGTCGGCTTCCTCGCGCAGCTGCTCCGGGTGGCGCGGGTCGGCGTGTTCTTCTCGACCCCGAACTGGAACCAGTGGGGCGCGGGCAATGCGTTCCACGTCCGCGAGTACTCGCCACTGGAGTTGGTCCAGCTGCTCGCCGGGCTCGACGCGGAGGTGTGGTCGATGAACATCGGTGACCACCGCCCGCCGCTGCGCCTGGCGCCGCTGTCCGCAGACGAGAGCGCGGCCAACTTCGGCGTCGTGATCCACCGGGAGATCGACCCGCTGCACCACTACCTGCATCTCGCCCGGGTCGCCATCGGCACGGGGCCGCTCGGCGAGCAGCTGCCGCGCCTGGTCGTCTGGGTCGGGACCTACCTGCGCGGCTGCCCGGAGCACACCGGCGAGCTGCGGCCGCTGGAAATTCTGATCGGCGGAATCGGGTGGTGCGACCAGATGGTGCGGGTCCTGCTCTGGCTGGCGAGGCGGCTGCTCGGCCTGCCCGGCCGGATGGTGGCGATGCACCACTCGGACGGCGTCCACGGGCACACGGCGGCCGAGGTATGGTACTCGGGGTCCTGGCACTTCATCGATCCACACCCGCACTACATGCAGGTCTACTGGCTGGACGGGACGATCGCCAGTCACGAGGCGCTACGCGCCCGTCCTGCGGTGGTCGGCTCGAACGCATGCAGCTGGCGCGGGGACGACGGCGTCGGACTGCCCGGGTACTTCGTCACCCCTCCGCAGCTTTACACGATGACGAGCAGCGAGCCGCCTGAGTTCGTCGAGGCTGCCCTATGACGGGCCCGACGCACCTGACCCTGATCCTCGGCTGGCGCTGCAACGCGGACTGCCTGATGTGTTGGCAGGCCGTCGCCCGCCGGCAGGAGGTCGCCCGTCCGGAGCTGAAGCTGGCCGAGTTCGAGGCGCTACTCGACCGGTACGAAGGGCTGCGCTCGATTGAGTTCTGTTCGTTCGGGGAGCCGACGATGCACCCCGACTTCGGGCGGATGCTGGACCGGCTGCTCGTGGAGCAAAACCGCTGGGAGTCGAGGTGGACCGAGGTCAACCTGATCACCAACGGGAGCCGGCTGTCGATGTTCCCGCAGCTGGCGTCGCTGCCCGGGTACTTGACCGTCTCGCTCGACTCGCCGGACCCGGCGACCTACGCCGCCATCCGCCGGGGGCTCTCCCTCGGCGCGGTCCTCGCGGAGCTGCGCGGCTTCCTGGCGCTGCCGCGGGAGGCCGGACGGGCGGTCGGCGTCAACATGGTCCTGCTGCGGCAGAACATCGGCCAGGTCGAGTGGATGGCCTCGCTCTGCAACGAGCTGGGCCTCACCTACCTGCACCTGCTGCGGGGGGCCACGCTGGAGATGACCTCCGCAGCCGGTGACGGGCTGGCCGACGCGGAGGTGACGCCCATCGCCGCACGCGTCGCTGCCCTCCGGCTGCAGTACCCGGCCATGGAGATCAGCGACTGGGCCAGCGGCGCGACGAGCGCCGGCGCCGCGGCGGCAGCTGCGGTCGGCCCGGGCCACTGCCTGACCCCGTTCCGTTCGCTGGACGTGGGCCCCGATGGCGCAGCGCACCCCTGCTGCCGGTCCTACCGGATCGGCCTCGGCCCGGCCTCGACCGGCGACCCCTGGGCTCACCCGGAACTGGTGGCGCTGCGCGAGCAGCTCACCGCCGACACGCTCGACCCGGTGCGGTTCGCGGAGTGCGCGGTCTGCCCGATGCGGAGAGGCTGATGGACAGCGCCACTTTGCAAGGCCTGATGAAGGCACCCAACCGCCAGACGAAGCAGCCGCTGCGCTACCTCGACGCCAAGATCGCCGTCGACCTCGGGTTCGATCAGCGCTGGAGGCAGCACCCGAAGCCGCAGGCGACGACCGCCGGGCAGCTGACGTTCAAGACGGGGTTCACCGCAGCCGACCTTGCCGGCAAGCTGGTGCTCGACGCAGGCTGCGGTTGCGGCCGGTTCTGCGCCGCGGCCGGGGCGTGGGGCGCGCAGATGGTCGGTGTCGACCTCTCCCCCGCCGGCCTGGCTGCGGCCGCCACCAACGCCCCGGACGCCGGGCTGGTGCAGGCCTCGCTGCTCGACCTGCCCTTTCGGGTTGGCGTCTTCGACGCGGCCTTCAGCGTCGGCGTCCTGCACCACACGCCGAGCACGGCCCTGGCGTTCGCCGAGGTGGCGCGCACGGTCAAGATCGGCGGCGAGCTCTCCGTCTGGGTTTACTGCCGCACGTGGGACGAGCGGCTGCAGCCGGCGATGGATCTGCTCCACGAGATCACCCGGACCTGCCCCCCCGCTTCGCTGCACGCGGCCTTCGAGCGCCACGCAGTGGAGCTTCGTGACCTGTACGCCGGCGCGTGGGGTCCGATCGAGCAGGTGCTGCGCGCCAGCAACAGCGCGGACGACGAGGAGTGCATCTCGGACACGCTGGACTGGCACGCGCCGCAGTACCGGTGGTGGCACACCGAGGCCGAGGTCCGAGGCTGGTTCGAGATGGCCGGCTACGAAGTCACCTGGACCGGGCCGTTCCCGGTGTCGATGCGCGGGCGGAGGATCCGATGAATCCGCCTCCTATCGGCCGGCTCGTCCTGCTCCCGTCGGCATGCAGCAGGGAGCACAAGGCGGCCTTGAACCGCTTGGCCATCCTGCATGCCGGGGCGTCTGACCTGGGAGTTGCCCCCGAGGCAGTTCGGATCGTCGCTGTCCCGGAGCAGCGCGCAGCGGCCGCCTTGGCCGCAAGGGGTCAGCCATGAGCACCAGCACCGTGAACTTCTGGGACTCCGCTCCCGACCGCTTCCTCGAGGACGACCGCGCCAACGAGGCCCGCTGCGTGGCGGCCGCGGCCATCGCCGGCGAGGCGGGGAAGCGCGGGAAGGTCGACCTGCTCGAGGTCGGCTTCGGCCCGGGGTTCGACCTCCTCGACCACCTCTGGCCCCTGCTGAAGTCGGGGCGGATCTCCTCCTACGTCGGCTTCGACGGGTCCGTGGGCATGGTCGAGCGGCTGCGTCTCGCCGTGCAGGCCAAGGCCGTCGAGGCCCCCCTGCCCAAGACCCGCAAGGTCGACCTGCGGCACGGCACCTTCGCCGACCTCGAGCCCGACGTCGCCGACGTCGCCTACACCAAGGCGCTGTTCGAACACCAGCCGGAGTTCGCCGGCCCGCTGCGAAGCTTCATCCGGGCGGCCCGCAAGCTGGCGATCATCAACTGGTACCGTCCGCCGGCCACCGCGGAACTGCGCGACTACGACGCAGCCATCGGGGTGCACTCGATCACCTGGCGCCGCGCCGACGTCGAGCGGGTCCTCGTCGAACTCGGCTGCACCTGGACCACTCGGCTGATGCCGGAGCGGCCCTGCAACGAACTCTGGTTCGTGCGGAGGGCTGACCATGGTCGGCGGGGCTAGTCTGTGCGTGCAAACGGCTGAGGTAGGTGCCTCCACGCCTTGCCGCGAACGATCATCGAAATGCGCGTGCCGCTGACTCCATAGTCCAGGCTGAGTTGGGCAAGACCATCCGTCCTGCTGTTGCGGACGTACCTTGTTCGGATCGTATTGACCTGTTCGTCCGTGAGCTTAGCGAGGGGGTTTGATTCCCCGACGGCATTGCGTGTCCTGCCCTTGGATGATCTGTCCTTATTGTTCTCGCCGAGTGTGCCAGGAAAGAGATGAGCGGGGTTGCAGCATCTTGGGTTGTCGCATCTGTGTAGTATTTTGATGCTATCTGGGACGTCACCATAAGTCAGCTCGTAGACTATTCGATGGACAAGGACCGTGGTGAACCGTGGTTTCGCTCCAATGTGGCCATACCCGAGAGAGCACGACGATCCAGTCCAGAGCCAACATCCGTCGGGTCCGGCTGACTTGTCGACTCTCTCCCAGAGCCTCTTCTCGAGTGGAATAATCTTGCCCATGTGTCCCTCCTGAGGAGTTCGGGATGTGTATAAGCAGGTAGTTTAGGCCTGTCAATGCCGAGGTGGCCTGATGTGCGGAATTGTCGGATCTGTGCTTCCGCCGGGCGGTTCGGATTGTGGGAATACTGGTCTATCTGTCTCCAGGCTAAGCCATCGTGGCCCGGATACGGCAGGGGAGCGGCATTTCCAACTACCGTGGGGGCTCGTCTCTCTTGGGACGGCGCGCCTGAAGATCGTCGACCAGAGCGACCTCTGCGTGCCGCAGCTCTTCGTTGGGCCGCGCGTGGCAGTTGCTTTCTGTGGAGAAATCTACAACTGGCGCGCGCTCCGGGCCGAGCTGTCGGACGGCCAACCCTGGGAGTCGGACTGCGACACCGAGGTTGTCGCCCGCGCCTGGCGGAGGTGGGGCGCCGGGATGCTCGAGCGCTTCAACGGGATGTTCGGCCTGGCCGTCGTCGACCTCAAGGTCGGCGTCGTCTTCCTGGCGCGGGACCGCGCCGGCGAGAAGCCGCTCTACTGGCGGGCCGGCGGCGGCGAGCTCTGGTTCGCATCCGAGATCAAGGCCCTCCCCGGCGAGCTGCGGGAGGTGCCCTGCCCAGAGCTCGATTGCCTCGAGTTCGACTGCCTCGAGGCCACTCCGTTCTCCGGTGTCCGCCGACTGGGTCCGGGGGAGTGCCTCCTGATCCGCTCCCTCGAGGACGTAGCGGACCCTCGGCCGAGGGCGTGGTGGGTGCTGCCGCGCGGGGGCGAGGACTCGGGGGTCACGCGTGCCGCGGCGCTCGACGAGCTCGAGGCGCTGGTCGTCGACGCGATCCGGCTGCGCTGCGTCGCCGAGGTGCCGGTCGCCGTGCTGCTCTCCGGCGGGCTCGATTCGGCGATCGTCCAGGCGGTCGCACGGTGTGATGCGCTCTACTGCTGTTCGTTCGAGGACGACGGCCTCGACAATATGCGCGCCGCTCGGCAGGCCGCTGCGGGAGCAGGCGAGGTCATCCCGGTCCGCTTCGGGCTGGCCGAGCTGCGGGCCGTGCTGCCCCGGGTGGCCTACCACCTCGACACCCCGGCGACGTGGACCGCTGTTTGCCAGTGGCACCTGTTCGAGCGCATCGCTGCGGACGGGGGGCGCGTCGTGCTCTCCGGCGAGGGCGCCGACGAACTGTTCTGGGGCTACAGCCGCTACCGGCTGCTGTCGCACCTGGACAGCGCCGCCCTCGACCCGCTGCTCGGTGCCTACCGACCAACGCGGGAGAAGCTGCTCGGCTCCGAGGCGGACGTGCTCGCCCGGTTGCTCAACCGCGGCGGTCCGGGTGCTCTGTCGACGGCGCGAAAGCTGGTCGACCGCTGCGCCGGAGAGGTGCGCCCCGGCCAGCTCGTGAGCGGGATGGCCCGCACCGAGTGGCATACGACTATGCAGCTGTTGCTGCGGATGGCCGACCGCATGGCCGCGGCGCATTCGCTGGAGAACCGGGCGCCGTTTCTCGACCACCGGATCATCGAGTTTGCCGTCGCCCTCCCCGCCCGGCTGAAGATCGACCCGGACTGGACGAAGGCGCTGCTGCGGGACGTGGCGGAGCGGCTGGGCGTCCCGGTGTCGATCACGCGGGAGCGGACCAAGCGGGGCCTGGCCATCCCATGGGCGCGATGGACGGGGACGGAAGGCGGGAATCCATGGGAGCGCGGGGGATTCGCATCCGAGATGCTCTCGGCCTGGCGCAGCGCCTACCGCCTCGACAGAACTTCACTCGCCGCCTGCGGCTGAGGGATCAGGATGGCCAGCGAGATCGACCCCACTCAACCCCCCGCCATTGCCCCGACGACGTCGGGAGTACGGCTCCAGTTTGCTCGGGCGAAGGCGGAGATTAATGCCATCACTGCCGCTGCTGTTGCCCTGGCGGTGCGGGTCGGGCTGCTCGAGGTCGCTCCGCCCGCCCACGCTGCGGCTCACCAGCCGACCGGCTCTGATGCCATGGCAGTGGACGCGGCGGCGGCAACCGGCAGCCTCCGGACGATTGGGACGGGGGCGACGCAAGCCTGCGGAGGCACTGACGCTCGGCTCTCCAATGCCCGGACTCCGACGGCCCACGCGACGTCACACAAACACGGCGGGACGGACGAGATCGCCACGGCCACGCCGGCTGCGAATGCCATCCCGAAGGCGGATGCGGCCGGCCTGCTCGATGGCTGGATCACTCCGCCGGCCGTGGTCAAGGCCACATCATGGAAGCTCTCCGACCAGCTGACTGAGTACGTCACAGATACAGGCAACGGCGCGGCGAACCGCATCAACACCCGGAGCTTCGTGCTGCCGGTGGCAATGGACGTCTCCTTCATTGTCGTCCGGGCGATCAGCGACGGTGGCGGGACGGATCTCGCAGGCCTCGGGCTCTACACCGCAGCGGGAGCCCTCGTCCTGCGCACCGCAGCGATCGCCACCGATGGCGTATCGGGTTGGAGCGCTGCCAACCGCGTGCATGTCTACGCGGTCTACGGCGGCCCGGTGACGGTCGCCCCGGGGACTTATATCTGGGCGTGGACAGTCAACGGCGTGAACGCCCGCCTCCAATGCTCCGCAGCCCTCGCCGCTGCCGAATACGAGGGGGCGGACAACTTCGAGGGCTACGATTCGGCAGTGAGCGTCGCCGGTGTCCTCCCTGCGACCCTGAATCTCAGTTTCACATTTGATGCTTCCCGTGGGAAGCCGTGGTTCGCCCTGCGAGCCTGATTGTGGGTGCGGAACCTAGGCGTTCTTGTGGCGTGGAGGGCGTGATGATGGACCTACAGGCGGTCACTCTGGTCTCAGTGCTCGGGGGAATGGGCGGGCTCTACCTGCTCCAGTTCAAGATCAGCAGCGCCGTCGGGCGGTTGCAGGAGCAGATGAAGAGCCTGATCACACGAGACGAGTGCAACGCCCAGCACATGGATCTGCTGCGGGAGCGGGAGGCCGACACCAGGGACTGCGACACCCGGCACTCGGACCTCCACCGGGAGCGGGAGGCAGACCGGGTCGCCGTGGCTCGCCTCGAGGCCGGCCGGCGCTCCAGCCCCGGGGCCGCGGGGGGTGGGCCGTGACCCCCGCCCTCACCCTCCGCCTGCAGCTCGCCCTCATCGCCCAGGGCTACCCCCTGCCGCGGTGGGGGGCTGACGGGCATTGGGGCGCGGAGACCTCGGCCGCCCTCGCCGCGTGGGAGAGCGACCAGGCGCAGACCGTCGCCCTCGAGGGCCTCGCCCTGGTCGAGCTGCTCGAGCGTCAGACGCGATACCTCGCCGCAGCGCGACCAGGCGACCGGGTCATCGACGTGCGCGATCGCCACGCCGGCCGGGCGCGCCGGGGCCGCAACAGCTGGAGCCGGATCGATACGGTCGTCCTGCACCAGATGGCCTGCGCCGGCCCCGGCCCGTGGACCAGGTGGCGCGACCTGGCGATCCACTTCGCCGCGCTCCGGAGCGGGGTAGCGGCCTGGCTCTACGACTGCGACACCTTGCTTTGGCACGGCCACGGGTGGAACGGCCGCAGCGTGGGGATCGAGGTCGAGGGCTGGTACGCCGGCGTCCAGGGAGACGAACGCACGCTCTGGACCCCCAAGGGGGCGACGGGGGAGCGGGCCAGGGAGCAGTTCTTCACGATCGAGATGATCGACGCCACGCAGCAGGCGGTGCGGTTGGCGGTAGCCACGGTGGCGGCCCACGGCGGGGAGGTGCGGTACCTCGCAGCGCACCGGCAGTCCTGCGCCGAGAAGCAGTCCGACCCGGGCAGCGCGATCTGGCAGGCCGTGGCGCTGCCCATGCTCGCCGAGCTCGGCCTCACCACCGCGCCCACCCTGGAGGGCGGCTCCCCGATCCCCGAGGCATGGGATCCCGCCCAGGTCGGGGTGAAGTACTGACGCGATTGCCGCCCGGCTGAGCCGGCGGATAGGAGGATCGCCATGTTCCGAGGAAGACCCCTGGCCCTGTTCCTGCTCGCGCTGATGATGCCGCTCACCGCCATGGCCCAGCCCGGCCCGGAGGGACCGCCCGTGCCCGACGTCCCCGCCGTGGCCGAGCAGCCGGCCATCGCGGTCACCGCAGCGCCGGTGCCCCCGTCCGAGCCGCTTCCGCCGGCGGTGCTGCCGGTGGCGGTCGTGCCCGCATCGGAGCCGGTGATCATGCCCCCGCTCATCGTGCCGCCCCCGACCGGGGACCAGCTGCTCTCCGGCGCGACCGGGGTGCTCGACGCCTACCGCACCGGAGGTTGGCTCGCTGCGCTGGCCGCGGTCGTCTCGCTGCTGACCGCACTGCTGCGTTACTTCGGGGTGCTCGACAAGATCGACAAGCGGTGGCGCATCCTCGTGCCCCTCGCCCTGGGGTGCGCCGCGGCGGCACTGGCAGCGCTGGCCGCGGGGATGCCCTGGCTGGAGGCCCTCACCCTCGCCCTGCTCTCCGGGCCCGCTGCCGTGGCGTTGCATCAGGGGCTGGCTCGCTCCCTGCTCGGAATCGAATCGCCGGAGACCAAGGCGCTGAAGAGCGGCGCCGGGATCTGACCTCCGCCGGCCTGGCTGCGGCCACGCCGGACCCCGGGCGACTGCGGTTGCCCGACCACCCCGGCCCCGTCGCCTTTCGGTGGCGGGGCCGGCCAACTGCTCCAGGTGAACCGATGGCCCTGATCACCCGCCAGATCTGCCCCAACTTCCCCGGCCACAACGGTCGCCGGCTGGTGAAGCGCTGCACCGCCCGTAAGATGCGTCAGCTCGCCCGGCGGCTGCTTGATGACGCCCCGACCAAGCCGCCCCTGCGCGGGTACAGCGACTGAGGAGTCGACGATGGGAGAACGAATGCTGAAGTGGTTCGCCTTTGCCCACCTGCCGGAGCATCTGCAAGAGGTGAGCAGGCCGTTCGGCGAACTGGCACAGTTGATCTGCTCGACGATCGACGCAGGCCCGGAGCGGACGGTGGCGCTGCGCAAGCTGCTGGAGGCCAAGGACGCGGCGGTGCGCGCCAAGCTGCAGCCGGGGGGCTGAGACGTGACCGGCTGGATCGTCGCCCTCGCCCTCGTCTCCGCTGCCCTGGCGGCGCTCTGCATCTGGCTCTGGCTCCAGCGCCGCGCCGATGCCCGCGTGCTCGAGCAGCTGCAGGCCGACAACGCCGGGCAGCTGCGGCAGCTCAGTGCCCGCAATCAAGCCATGGACGAAGCCCTCATCCGCGCAGAGAGCGCCCTCGCCTCGGCCGAGCGCCGCGCCCGCGCCGCTGAGATCGCCCGCACCGTGGAGGCTACCCCCGATGACCAGGTCGCTGCTGCTCTCACCGCTGCTCTTGCTGCTCGCCGGGCCCGCGCTGGCGCAGTCGTCGGGGACGGACCCGCCGGAGGAACCGCAGGCGGTGACCCCGCTGCCCTGCCTACCGCCGGCGCTCTGCCTGCCGGGCCAGCTGGTGACGGAACCGCTCCAGGCGCTGACCCCGGCGGACGCTCGGGAGGCCTTGCTCGCGGTGCGCCTGCTCGGTGACCTCGAGGCCGACCTGCAGGCCAGCGACGACGCGCGGGCCGAGCTGCAGCTGCAGCTGACCCGGTGCCGTGGGGACGTGGCCGCGGGGGTCGGATGCCCGGTGGCGACGGTGGTGCGCCCTCCCCCGGCGGACTGGACGGCCAGGGCGCTGTGGGGGGTTGGTGGGGTGGTCGTTGGGATCGTCGGTGGGGTGGTACTTGCTCTGTCCCTCTCGGCGGGGTAGCGTGCCGTTCGTACCCGGCACGACCACGACTCCGGAGGAACCATGCGCAAGTACCCAGCCCTGACGTTGATCTCCGTC
>Ga0209518_1001032_pt1 | contig 32430 bp, 60 predicted proteins | sample RifGroB1_FD_183993 | JGI IMG/M metagenome (GOLD analysis project Ga0209518, IMG submission 183993) | Groundwater microbial communities from Rifle, Colorado, USA - Groundwater B1 (SPAdes) (version 2) | ecosystem: Environmental > Aquatic > Deep subsurface > Groundwater | place: Rifle, Colorado...
TGGGCATCTTTTACATTGCTAACGCCATGTTCCTTTCCTTGTTTTAATAGTAATTCCTTCTGCACTTCAGCAGTAGCTAAATCCTTTTCTGCTTTCTGGATTTCTTTTTCTAATCGTTCTAGTTCACTTGTTACTTCTTGAATATCCATGCTTCGTCCTTTGGCTTGAGTTCTTTGTATTTGTTGATGTATTCCTTCCCGCAGTCAGAATTAAAAAGCATGTCGCCACACGGGTAGTATATCTTATAGAAATTCTCCATCATTTTATAAGCCATTATTAAATGGTTAAAGTCAGTACACGAATTGATTGTCCTAATAACTTTTGCCTTATCTCTTTCTGTGTGGTTAAACTTAAGAATACTAGTCATGGTCTAACTCTCTTTCTTCACTTTCAATATAGGTAAATTCATCAATAGGTTCCACTACATACCCGCATGACGGGCAGTACGAATAAGGAACAGCAAATCCAGAATGCCACTCGCAATTGATGTTATAACATTCACAACGAACTAAATTTGGTCCCATTTGTTTCCCCTTTTATTAATTCTCTCTTTCGCGGTTAAATAAAATTCTTCATTTATTTCTGAACCAATAAAGTCACAATTATTGGTTATGCAACTTAGTTGGGTTGTTCCGATTCCGGTAAATGGATCATATATTAAAGAACCAGATGGGAAATAAATATTAATAAGACTATCAACTAATTCTTGAGAAAATGATGCTTTTAGTTTGCAAATATACCCGTCATTATTTTTTGCTTCTATAAAATTTATATAATTTTTATAGAACTTTTGGCCAGTTGATTGATTGATTTTACTTATTTTTTTGTTTGTAGTGAAAGTATGTAAATTTTCCTTTTTAACTAAAATATAAATCAATTCTGTTATTCTACTTAATTTAGTTGGTGATGTCTGGAATGGGATAGCATGACTCTTTTTCCAACAAATAATATCGGCCAGCGTAAAATTTGTTTCATTATGTATTTTAGACATTAATAGAGTAGGAAGAATAGGATTTTCTTTAGCATAAGAAATATTATAGCAGACGACTCCTTTATCTTTTAAAATCCTGCTGTATTCATTGAATTCTTCAACCCTTAGATCAAGATACTCTTTTTGTGTTAATTTGTCAAAATCAGAATACCCATTATTATAATAACAATCACTTCGTTCAGTATTTATATTATAAGGAGGAGAAGTAATAATACCATCAATCGACAAATCGTCAATTTCTTTCATCAAACTTAAAGAAGTCTGATTATAAATACTATTAATTCTTATCATTTTTATGTTTTAACCCGTAGCCGTTTTTGGCGTTGAAGCCGTTGATAACAAAATTAGCAAAAGTAGGAATCTTGACTGCTTTTGATCCGCAATTAGGGCAATCAATTTCTTTTGGATCGCTGAACATTAACTTGTCAATAATATTGAATTGGCAATTCCGGCACCTATAATCGTATATGGGACTCATTCAGTCTCCTTTCTCGATACTTCAATATCAATTCCGTCATCAATAATCATGAATTGAATTTCTGGATACTTTTCTTTTAAATGCAAATCTATTTGATCAAATTCATAATTAGAGAGGTCTCTTTTTATTTTCAGAATCGCGATATTTCCTTCCTTAAAATCAGTTATAATTAATTCAGCCCCGATTAAACTTATATTTATTTCATCACACACATTATGCCTCCTCAATCCGTTCTTTTGCTATATTGAAATATGTTAAATCTTTTTCTATACCTATAAATTTACGGTTTAAGTTTTTACATGCTACACCTGTTGTGCCACTGCCCATGAATGGGTCAAGGATTATTTGATTTTCGTTACTTAATAATTTGATAAACCAAACTGGAAGAGAAATAGGAAAGGCAGCACTATGTTTCTTATTACCACATTCCGTAGCTAAATGCAACACATTAGAAGGAAAGACCATATCTCTCGTTACCCAATTACTCACATTCTTCCCAAAACCACTATTAACTTTAGATTCATCTCTAATTGTATCGGTTATGCTAAGATTTTTTAACCTTGACTCCGCCCAGTTGCCAATAGGAACCATAACAGATTCCTGATTCATTGTAAATTTACTTGATTTAGTAAAATGTAAGCATCTCTCCCAAGCATCTCTGAAACGGTTAGGCCATTTTCCTGGAGAACAGTTTTTCTTATGCCAAACATATTCTTCTGTCCATAGCCAACCTTGCTCTCTCATTTTACAAATCAAATCCAAAACATAAGTATGTCGTTCCCCTTTTACTACTCGCTCCTTTATATTTAGTAATAATGAACCAGATGTATTCATTGCTCGTAGCATTTCAGAACTAATAGGTAAAAACCATTGAACATATTTATCTGGGTGAACACCGCCATATGTTTTTGATCGGGCGTCTGCATATGGTGGAGAGGTAACGATAAGATTTACACTTTCATCAGGAATATTTTTCATTACTTCTAAACAATCACCGTGAAATAGGTTAATCATTCAACCTCCAGTGCTAATTTTATAATATCTTGAACTTCCTGTCTTACCAAAATAGTATTTATCATTATTTAACACCCATCATGTTTATGGTGTTCAGCGCAGACGATCATTTGATGTGACATATCATCCGCCATTGTATGGTCTTTGCCTACCATTATGTTGTGGTGAATTATCAAAGCTCTTCTTGCAAATGGTCTGCCACAGACCTCACAATGACAATAACCGTATTTATCTTCTTGGTTATCAAGTAATGCTTTGCGGTTAATATGCTGGTTACATCTTGATTGTTTCTTAACATTTCTTAGGGATTTTGGGGTGGTTTTAGCATTAAATATACCACACTCTTGTTTGCATTTATCAGAGCAGTAGAAATTAAGTTCTATCCCTATCCATCTTTCATTTGGTTTTTCTAATGCTTTTAATCTGCTATTTATTTGCGAAGTTGTAGGAGGAAACCATTTGTCACACTTCTTGCATTTGACTAAAATCCCGTAACTATTAGGATCATCCATTATTTCCTCTACTTGGCAGAAAAATGGATGTTTTTCTTCGTAATCTTTCTTCGAATACGTATTTGCTTCTTTTATTTTTTCTATACCATAACACCCGCACGAGTTTGACCCACCTCTTTTTATGCACTCTAATGTCTATGTATCAATATTCCCATCGCAAGAGCAACGGCACATTACTTGCCGTTGCCATGTTTAGATCTTTCCACTTCATATAAAACGGTTAACTTTCCAAATGTCTGGCCTGTATAGTCTTTGCCTGTATTGATCAAAGTTTCTCTATCTCTTTCCTTTTGGAAGCATCCGCATGATTGAGAATTGCCATTTTTTAACATTGACTGTCGAACCTCTTTCCTTGTTTTATCTGGGCAAGAGCATTCGCATAGAAAATAAACCAATCCTTTTATCTTTTTAGTTTCTTCAATTACTGTCCATTTTCCAAATTGGTCTCCAGGGATTGTTTTGGTTTTTATTACAACATCATTTGCTTTAAGGTATCTCAGGACAGTATTTTCGTCAATTCCGAACATTATTCCCAATTCGGTAGATAAAATATGATTTTCCTTATATAACTTACATATTTCTTTTATTTTTTCATCACTTAATTTCTTTTTACCCATTATTCCTCCTTAGGTCTATATCCCTCACTAAATGCAATAATTAATTTTTCGACAGGATGAGGAACAATTCTTTCTTCTCGAATATAGGAGTGAATTGTCCTCTCACTAACACCCAACCTCTTCGCCAATTCTCGTTTCGTCCATCCAATTTGTTTTCTAGTTTTCTCTAAGTCAAGTGACGTCATTTAATTCCTCCTTAATATACCTTATCGGCATAATTACATGAAATCTTTAATTATATCTTTGCCGTTTGTGATTATTTTTATTCGTCACTATTTAAGGCTTGTCTAATTATTTCAACAACTGATGGTTTAATATTTCGGGATTTCATAAATTCATCCAAATTCTTGACAAAATCCCACTCTCTCATTTCAGAATTGCCACCAAGTAAATCAACATACTCTCGGATCTTATCGTTTATTTCTCCAGTTTCCCGATTCTTTTCAATTTGTTCTATGTTAAATACTTCTTCTGCCGGCTTAATCGGAATATAATAGATTTTGTATTCATTTTTACTGGTATCTAAGATGGCTACTTGTGGTTTATGTTCCATCTGGGCTGAAGTAAGCCTTGTCATCGATCCAAGATTCAGAAGTGTTTTGTTATTATATGTATCGGTGAAATGGTGGTGGTTGTCCGCTGATAGAATCAAGTCGTAATCGTTCTTAGCAAGTAGGATTCTTGCTGTGCTATAATTTTGTTGTCCATGCCATATTTTATCTTCTTCATTTTGAATGACCATCTTGTGAATGACCAGAACATTAAAGGCGTCTTTGTTTTGGATGGGGGGGATTGGCTGATCCCATGAAGCACCATATATATTAACATCCCCAAATACTGCTGGGGTGTCAGACAATATGCTGATTAACCCACTTGATTCTACAACACCCAATGGAGTATTGCTTAAATCGTTGCGATGATGGTAAATGTCATGCTGACCGAAAATGCAGCAAAAATTAATACGATATTTCCTAAGTAATGTTTGGAGTCTTCGCTTTAGGTCATCTGATGCTCTTGGCGAGTCGAATAAATCACCACCTTGTAAAAACAGTTCACAGTTTTCTTTCTTAGCTAATTCAAAACACCATTCTAATTTATTAAATTGGGTTTCTAAAAAATTATCAATACGGTTTCTGGTTGGAGAAGTACGTAGATGGACATCGGACATTAGTAGGATTTTCATATTGTTTGTCTTAATTCATTCTGGGTCATATATGTTGTTGAGTTATTTTTGGTACCAAAAATAACAATAGCGCTTGGAAATGGGGCAGGAGAGATTTTAAAATTTCCGTCTTCTCTCCATGATGGAAATGTTTTATTTATAAATTTCAATCTCCCTTTGATAAATATAACCTCCCCCTTAGAACAATAATTATGCCACCATTGAGTGTCTGTTCTTGCAGGAATTAATAGGACAATTAAAGATCCGTTTTTAGATTCTTCATAGGCTTTCTTTACAAATTTACCTATGGACCTACCATATGGAGGATTGCACCATACATTTCCTTCCCATTTGTGAACTAAACTATTTTGCTCTTCTGTTAAATAGTTATGACATAGCGCATTGCCTTCATTAGCTGCGGCATCGAGATTAAAATTGTACTCTTTATTAAAACAGTAAAATAACCATTTTGGAGTTTCCCACTCGTTCGATTTTTGACTTACATAAATATCTTTCATACCTTGCTCCCACACAATGGGCAATTTCCAATCCCTTTTATAAAATCAACCTTATTCTTTCTTGAAGTTTCTATTTTAGAATTCAATTGTTTAATTGAAATCTGATTCTTCTCAAAATCGGTAATCCACTCTTGAATATCGCCACTCCAGAACTCATATCTGCGGTGCATCGTTAAGGCTTCAGTAAGTGACGATACAGCCGTTTTCACCTCAAGCCACACTTGGGTATGGGAGATGACTGTATCAACGTCTACGAGCTGAACAGATAGCTTCTCGATGATGCTGTGATGGTTCTCTACTTCTTTTCTCTTCTGGATCAAATCCAAAATAGAATTAGCTGTTTCTTTGCACTTCAGGAAGCCGGAATTATCCTTAACTACTTCTTCAATTTCGGTCAGGTTACTGATGTACTTTTCGTAAAATTGGATTTGCTTCTGGGCATTATTAAATAGATTAATCTTTTCTTTTACTTCAAGGAAAGTGGATTTGCATTTCAAGAACACTTCATTCTTATTAATCACTTCTTGTACTTCTGTCAACCCCAATATATACTTATTGAGGATTGTGTTCATTTTATCGGTGTGTTCATAATTACTGAACATCTCTTCTGTTTGTACAAGAACCATATCCGCTTCATTAATATACTGGATTTTAGCTATTTTCTCTTGTGTTTCTTTAATGTCTTTAGTCGCTTTATCATTATCTGATTTGTTTTCTCTGATGATGGTGTTGACTTTAGATAGTGAAGAGTCGATGCAAGATAACCCTGTGATATTATTCAACATACGAGCTTTTTCGGCGGGACTCTCAGAAATAAAAAAATGCCGATCATGTTGACTTTGGAAGCAGTAGTTCTCAATATTAATAAATCCACTCACTTCGTCCGGGACTTGGCGATTGAGTGTTTTGAATACTTGTTCGTCTTTGCCATCAACATTAAGAATGTACTCGTCAATCGTGTCTGATTTGCGGCGTGTAACAGTACCATTATCAAATGTCAACTTGCATGAAGTAATATCTTTCTTCTTAGCATTCCATGGCTTGTAACCGTATCCGCTGGGCCTAGATGTCAAAACAAGATTCAACGCCCTGAGAATTGCAGTCTTGCCCCCGTCAGATGCCCCAGAGATGATGGTGGTTCCGGGGCATAATTCTATTTCAGTTTTCTTATGATTCTGAAAATTTTCTATTTCAATTTTATTTAGGGGCATTTATTTATCCGCATAGTATTTGATCGGGACACTGTACTTCAAGAACAATTCTTCCAATTTTATTGTCAACCTTCCCGATTTTGGGTAAGGCGGAATTTTCTCTTTTTTATTCTTTAACTTGATAATTTTAACTAATGAATTGTAACACGATTTCAGAATTTTCTTTGGTTTCTCCTTTTCAGAAGGATGAATTAAGTTAGTCCTTGAAAATTCTAAATAATCAGCAAGGTTCCTGAGAATAGTCCAGATAGGGATGCCGAACTTATGTAATCCTAATCTCCTAAAGGCATTTGTTATTTTTCCTTCAAAGGAGTTACATTGGAGATGCAGTACCCCACGCAAAAGCGACGAACCATTCTCCCCTATCTTTTCAGCCTTTGTACGGTGCTTATGATCAGCGGCACATTGCTCTAAAGGGACAGGAATCCCAAGAACAGGGCAAATCCCATTTTGCTCTTCGTGCTTCTTCTTACGCCATTCCGCCAATTCTGATTGTTTAAGTTGTACTAAATTTTCCATTATAGTAAATCAAAATAACATTTTACATTTGTTAGTTTGCGCTCAAAACAATAATGTTCTTCTCCAATACTTGTTTCAGTTCTAATACTAATATTAATCCCTGATGGTGAATATCCAGTATCATTATGAAACTCAGCAACAAGATCAGAAATAGACTTCAATATCTCAATCTCTAACCCCTCTTTTTTTGCAATAAATTCACTAATCTCCATCTTCTTCTCCTTCTACATCTTCCTCTAAATCTATTTCAAGATCGCAAGCGCCATCTTCATTTTCTGATTCTTCTAAATGATCCTCAAATTCTTCAACCGGCACCAAATACCATGTCCCGCAAGGAATTAAAAAGATATAGCGTTTATCTGGTTTTCCCTTATCCCCTCTTTCCAATTTAAACAATAACTGTTCGTAACTTTTACAATTAATCTCACAAATTTTCCCCGTCTCAGTATCTATTCCAGAAATTGTAATCATAGTATCCTTAACGATTGCATTGGCAAGTAATGATATTTGGTGAATGGACTCTTTGACATCTTGGACAAATCCAGCCGTAAATAAATATAGGAAGCATCTGGAGGAGAGATTCTTCTTTCCCTTTTCTTACCATCTCATTTTGGCATTTTTCGCTGTTACAGTATAGACTACCTGTATCACGACTACAAAAACACATAAAATTCTCCTTATTTATTCTTTACAAAATTATCGCACCATAATTTTAGAGTATCATCTTTCATTAATGATCTGAACTCGTATTTCTCGCACATTTCAGTAAAGGCACTATACAAAAAATTCTCCTTGAAGTCAATATCAAATTCTTTTACTCCATCTAATGGAAGTGATACAAGTGGAAAATTTCTGTCAAAAATTGCTTTTCCTTCTTCGGAAGTGAATTGCTTATAAATTTTCCAGTGACTAGGCAATTCTCCTTTTACATATTTTAAAGCAGAACCTACTGGATAACCGCCTGTAACGCTAGGAACCCCGTCACTTAAGCAGCCACCATGAGACTTAACTAACACCCATTGGTCTGGCACAATACCGTATTCCTTAACGAAATCGCTTTTGGTATAAAAAGTTTTCTCTTTCATATTGTACATACTACAGTTATCAAGTAGCTGAAAGTAATCTTCATCTGTAGACACCACTACAATCTCACATTGACCACCATAAGCAAAACACAGATCCCCAATAATATCATCAGATTCGTAACCTTTATCTTCAAAGATGTTCTTGAACCCAAGGGAAGGCAATACATCAGTTTTCAAATGGTTGAATTGCTCAAACGCCAGTTTAAACATAGCTTGTTCTTGTGGTGTTTTCTCTTTGGTCTTGTCATTGCGCTTCTTTTTATAATCAGGGAACATCTCTTTGCGCTTACTGTGTTTTGAATCAAAGACGAATACAAAGTTACTGGTATTGAATGTTTTAGAAAGGGAAAGAACTTTTCTAATGAAGCCGAAGATGATGTGGGTTTCTTGGTCGGACGTTGAGAGATCCGGCATTGCGAACACCAACTGAAAAAATAGATAACTAGTGTCGATTATGATTAGTGATTTCATTGATTTGTCCATAAGCATTCAGTTGTTTTATATAAACTACCTGTCCTATCTGTTAATGGTTCAAATGGAAGCCAAGAGGCTTTTGTATTTTCACAAACTATAACCTGCCCATTTCTGCTTAAACACCAGTCACTAAGAAACTGATAATCAATTTTATTATGCACATAATATTTTCCACCCACAAAATACGGAGGGTCTACAAACCATGTACCCCTTTGGTTCGGAGTATTTTTATAATCCCCTTCTATAATTTTCCAATGCTTGATTTTATGCAGATTTTTAATGGCCTGTTCTATTTTATAATTTTGGGTATTTGGGCGTATCGTTACTTTCCAAGCACTTGGGGTTTTCTTTGGTTGTGTCGGGCCTCCTGTTATAATCATACCCATAAACCATTTAGCCTCTTGGCAATCAAATGCAAAATCGTCTAGTGTTTGGCCTGCTAAAAGCCGAGGCAATTTTTTTAAATCGCCCTCGGAACATTGTTGTAGCCATTTCCATAAAGATATAATCACGGGATATTTGTCAATTATCGTAATGTCATTCTCCCAATAAAGCATGGAATATTGAGCAGTACCAGCGAATGGTTCAATTATCGTATTAAATAGAGGTTTTGGATATTTTTTAATTATTTTACTTTTACTCCCATAATAAGACCACATAAATTCCTTTTACTCAAACCGCTTCTTTCTGGTAGATTTAAGAGACTCCTCAATCTGATTCCATGCAGTTTCAGTCACCGCCACCAATTCAGATTCAAGATTATTCTCTTCAATGTATTCAATCAACTTACTTCTTGTCCCTGTTAATTCCAATTCAACAGCGTTGATTGTTTGGCCTGATTTTTTCCAGAAATCGTATTGCAACAAGAAGTCAATGCTGCTACCCACGTCATCTATCCCTGTGTCATTAAAAATATCAAATTCAATATTTCTCTTATTGCCCGTTAATTTGTTCTTAGAAATTTCGCATTTTGTACGTTGCCCAATAATCCACCCGTGCTTACTATCCTTATGTGTTTTCACCTTGCTTGTTTGAATTACATGGGTCGAGTAGAAGAAAGGGGCCATACCACCTGATGTAATTTCCTTCTTGCCAAATAAACCGGCGTTGAGGTTGGCTCTTGTCTGCTGAATAATATTGACACATGAACCAGTATCAGCAATGCTTCCATTAATCATCCTGAGAACTTGGCCAATTATTTTAGCCTTATCAGTATTGTAGGAACCTTTTAATTCTTTAACATGCTCTTCTGATTTAGCTGCTTTGATCGCTTCTTTATACTCTTTTTCCATCTCCTCATCACTTGAAAGGCTATCAAGTGAATCAAGAAGCCAGATAAATGGCTTGCCCTTATCAATAGTGGCGAGGATATTATTCTTGAACTCCTGAATTGTTCCAGAATAAATAGGCTCCCCCTCTTTTGACATTTTAGGAGCAGACAACCGATTAACTAATTTATTACCAAACAAGTGAGAGATGTTGATTTCCAAACTGGCTTCGGCGTCATCATATACAATCTTGTATTCGTCAAATCTTTGGTCGTTGGCAATAGCTGCTAAGATATTAAGGCCAAGGAAAGTCTTCCCTGAACTACTACTCCCAGGCATAGTATTAATCTTGCCCATTCCTATCCCCCCGTGGGCCGTTCCTGAACACGCAAGATTCAGAAGCGTAACGCCTGTAGGTATAAGACGATCGGGATCAACTCCCTCTACCTCTTCCACCTCAACAGGCGCATCGATACTATCCTTAATCTTATCAGCTAATTCATCAGATACTTTCTTCGGTCTACCAGCCATTTAATCCTCCTCTATCCCAACATTATTCATCGCTTCCTCATATCCATCCCAATTATCTACGCCAGCGGCATACAGAGCGTCAAGTACCTCTTCGGCATGGACAAGTTCATTGTATTCATCTTTTGTAATAGTGACAGTATTCACCTTAACTCTCCTTCTTTGAGTAAACGCCTTTCTTTTCACTATTCCAGAACCTTCGCCCTTTTAGATAGTGTCTGATATAAGCTGCTTCCGCTCTTAGGCTCAAGCGGTACTCTTCAAAGGTTTCATCTTCTTTACGCTGCCTGTTCATCAGAACCTCCAAGCGTCATGCCTAGTGCTTCCTGAAGGATCAAGCCAATCTGGTCATTCTCTTCACCAAGGTCAGTAATCTTATTAGTCGCTACACTCTTAGCAATCTTTACCAGTACCTTCTTATCGATATTATTCACTTTAGCGTTTTGATCGTTCTGCATCAGCGTATCATAAGCGGCATCAACTACAATTTTGCAATCTTCTTTAGCTAGTTCAAGAGTTTCGATAGCTTGCACCATCTGGTGAAGACAATTTTTAATTTGTTCCATTTTATTTTCCCTATTGTTTAAGTTAAAGTAATATAAATTTAGTTAAAACTTGGATCACGGCGGAGATTCGAACTCCGGGACTTTAACCTGTTTGATTAATGCTGAACCTAACCCAGCTCCCGTGATTTTTAAAGTGGTGGATGGTAGAGGACTCGAACCTTCTGGGGATTTCTCCCTTGGCTTTACAGGCCAACCCGCTACCTGTTACGGATTACCCATCCAAATGTTTTAATTACGCCTTCAACGCCCGCCGGACACGCTTAGGTGGCTCTGGTTCCGCTACTGGCTCCGGTTCTGGTTCCGGTTCGTTAGCACTTTCAGCAACATCTTTACAATACATTTTTACTTGACACTTATCACATTCCTCATACTGGTCATAATCGTCACCGAATTCAGCATCAATCGGGCAAGTAATTTCACCAGTTGCAGTATTTACTCCCTTATCCTCTACAATAGGAGGCTTAGGGCTACGCCGACTTACCAAAGGCACATCATCCCCCATCGGTTGGCTATCAGCAACATGAGGCTTCTTAGCCGTCCCCATAATTAGTTGAATTTCTTCGTAAGAATAGATGACAAGCATTTCGTCAAGAGAGACTGCTTCATCAATGATAGAATCGGGGTATTCATATTTCCTTTCTACAAAATCAGCTCCCCCCACCTTCCATTTTCGATCTCCGACAAGTTTAAAATTAATCCAAATAGTCTGGCCTAAATTTTCCCCTTTATCGACAGACGCAAAAAATACCTTACCTCCAGCTCTCGATTCGATGATCCTAGCTTTATCAGTAATCTTCTCTTGAGAATATCCATAAGAAGATTCATAAACCTGAATTCCTTTCTCCTCTTCCGCTTTATCATGCTTTACGATGATATTGTAGATAACTCTCTTAACCGGGATCAATTCCGAATGTTCCTTTTTCCATTCCTTATATTCTTCTTCAGGAAGAAAACCCATCTTTTCTTGTAGCTCAATCCGCTTTTCACAAATTGGGCAAGGCTCCCCATAATTTTTCAGAGGGCAAACAACTTGTTTCTTTGTTGGGCCTACGCCACTATGTTTATGCACTTCAAGAACATAAGTGCATTCTCCCTTTTTAATACCATGCTTATTATTCGTCGGATATTTATCGCCCACTACAAAGGGGATAATGTCAAACCCAAAATTCAACCCATCCTCTGTTGCAGGGGGCTTAAAAGAAAATTGAGTGTATCCTTCTGGGATTTTGAAATAGGGTTCCCAAAGCCCTCCATCCGTACTAGAAGGATTAGTGATTGCATCATGTCTAGCCATCATTTGTTCCATCATCTTTTTCCGATCAATTGCCATTCTTGTTCTCCCGTTTCGTTAATTTGTCTTGCACAATTTGCAACACTTCTTTTACTGTTAAATCATCTGATAGCGATTGGAACAAATCTTTTACATTTTTACATTCCATCACAGACACATCTCGTACTGAATATTCCAGGCTTAAGGTCGTGTCTCTAAGACCAGGAGATTTGTACCAATTCCCCATTATATCTAGGCATTCATTAAAATTATTACTCATATTGAGATCATAAGATTTAAGTAATGGGCTACTCACAACAATTACTTGTTCTCTGTCGAAGCATGGTAAGTAAATTTTATCTGAATTACCATACATTAAATTTCCTCATCAAGAAGATCATCCAGTTCGGCTTCCAACCGATTGACAACGCAATGAGCGCACTCCAGCTCCCCAAGAAGTTCTCTGAGTTCTCCCTTCGCCGCCTCTTTTGCTAGTTCTTCTCTTTCTTCCCTAATTTCACGCTTTACTTCACCAACCAGATCACGGCATCTCATTTATTCTCCCTTAATTTGTTCAGTTTTAATTTCCTTTACTTCTTCACCAATAGTCATGTACCCAGTAAAAGCACCAACAATAGGAAATAGACTAACTGTTCTAATAATTTCCGTTTTGTATGGTGCTTCAAAATCACATTCAATCAATTTAATTACGTTTTTAACGTAACCTGTAATACCCCCAATAAATAGAATTACTACAAGAATTACAAAGCCAATGCTTAATTTCTCTGTGGTATCCATTTTCATAATTAGTCCTTCTGAACGGAAGCCTTCCGCCATTCCTTAAACATCGCCGCAATAGCAAGGCTACTCTTCCGGCTCCTTGCCCCGGATGCCATATTACCCTTCTCTGCTCGCTTAGTTGCCTCTTCGGTGAATACAGCCATTTCGTTCTGAATGTTTTCCAGCATTGTCTTAAGATTTTCCATTTTGGGTCTCCTGTGTGTTTGTGTTAGATACGTTAACTGTGCCAGTAATAAGATCGTTTAGTGTTTTGCCTGACTTCAATTGATTGCTGATTGAATCGTAAGCTAATTTTTGGTTGAAGTAGATTGCATACTTCGTCGTGTAATAATATTTGATGATTAATTTAAAAATAAATGGAATTATGCCTAAAACAATAATCCCCGCCAATGCCCAGAGTCCAAACAGCGAAAGTGCTTCTGTCAATTTTTCAATGTCCTCCTTCTTAATTTAAGATTCAATTCTTGAGTTACTTCTTTTGTATCTTTTACATTTAGTTCTTCTTTGTCATCAGAACCTCCTGAATTTCTGGTTGTGAAATACTGAGCTGCGAACATTTTGTAAAGTAAGTCTATCTGTCTACTTTTGTCAAGTAGTTGGTAGTGAAAATTTTGGTACAAATCTGAATTTATCTTAGCGGCGGCATATTCTTCTCTTTTATCCTTTAATTCATTAAACATATCAATATATTCAGATTGACAGTAAGGATAAGCTTCGGCTGCTTTGTCGGTTAATGCTTTATCAAATCCTCCAACAGCAGGATCTTTTTTAATCCGAGCAAATTGCTGAAGTCTAAAAACTTTTAAAGAGTCCTCCAAATTCTTAATTTGGGCTTCAAGGTGATTAGCTATTTTTGAATGATTATGCCATTCTTGATCATATAGAAAAATCAAGTGCGACATGTTAGCCGCTTCTTCATCAAGACTAAATTTATTTATTTTTATATCTTCGGATGGGTTAAGGTTCATTTTTCCTCCACTATGTGAATGTGAATTTTCAATCCTCCCCTCTTTGCTACACTCAGCATATGTTTACTCCCCTTACTGACACCATCCCAAATCAAAATTAAGGCTTCTGCGTACTCACTCATTTGTTCATTCCTTAACATTCCCGCTCGTTTCTGGTGCATTTCCCAATTAGCCGGGAAGATTTTAAGCGGCAAATCGTACTCCCTTGTCAATCGTTCACCTAACTTATCCACTCCTCTTGCACCGCCTGAGACTACTTCTGTAATGTCAAATGGAGCATCGAGGACGGCTTGTAAGAGTGCATTATAATCATTAATTCCGCGACTGCCAGCTATAATCGTGATCATAACTCATAATCACTAATGAATATGATCGAGGCTTCCGCATCCTTCGCCATCATCTGGAATATGTAGTGTCATCTGCCTACGATGACATATTGGTGGCTTATTAATAAGCCCATTTTTAGTGGTTCGGCATTCGGCACAAATAAAGATCCTCAATGTATGTTCTTCAGAATTGTCCAAAACGCTGTTTAATCCTTTCATTCTAATATCTCCTTAATTTTCTTTACTAGTATATCGTGTTTGTTTTCTGATTGTCTATTAAAGCCATCGGTTAAATGACTTACTTCTGCTGTTGCTTCAACGTGAATAAGTGCTTGTTTGAGTAGTGGTAGAAGGCAATCACAGGCTTCTTTGAACCCTTTACTGAATAATAGATCAACCTCTGAAATGTATCCTGAGTCACGTCCATCGTGCCAATCTATCCACATATCGCTCATGATTTTCTGTAGATTGTCGTTCATTTTAATTCCTTAAGAGTATTAGCCACCGATTTATCAAAGCGAACAAATTTAAAGATTGGTAGGAACAGTGACTTGATTGGATCATTTTCTTTGCTGATTATTTCATTATAAACAATTTCAACCACTTTGTCAATATAAAATGAAGGATCTTTTAATCTGTCTGAATCTGTCAAGCCACTTCCACAATTCGTTTTCAGCCCGCCGCATGATGTCACAAGAACCAATGACCCAATCATCGCTGGATTTTTAGAATGTGGTTCTACCCCGATACAAATGAGGTCTGCGCTTAATTCCGCCTTCAATTTTATCTGAGTTTTTAACCTCTTATTCTCCCAAATGCCAGATTTGTCTTTTACAATTACGCCTTCACGCCTCATACTTAAATACCGATTAAATATAACAGTAACTTCATCCCAAGAATTAACGGTGTAATTATCAACAAGGTGAATTTTATCGAACCCCACAATTATTTCTTCTAATCCAGAAAATCTATAGTTATATGGGTGCAGGCATTTCTCGTTAATAAAATCATCATAAGGAATCATATCCCACAGAACGATATGAACTAACTTCGCTTCTTTGTCGGTGATGGTATTTTTGATTGCCTTGTTAAGGATTCCTGCACTAACTTTCCTCGGAAGCAGAACATCTTTATCAATACAAATTGCTTCCCCGTCAAAAATAACATTCATCCCGTCGGCTAATTTTAGAAAATCTTGAACTAAATTATCTAAAAGGTCGATTTCTTTTCCGTTACGGGTACGGTATTGAACTTCACCATCCTTAACGATTGCATTGATCCTTATTGAATCTTCCTTACATTGAACAAAGGCGGGAAAGGAGATGTGTTTTCGGTTTTTTTCTGAATTTCGTTCACACAAAGCAACTGGAAAAGTTTTGATTAAATTAGGCCATACTTTGCTAATGATAGAATCTGAGACCTTGCAGTTGGGGTCTTTCTTAATAATCCGTTCAATAAGATCAGCATTTTCTGGGGAGACACAAGATAACACATGTTTGAGATATTCAATCCCAGTGATCCCTGTATAAGTCCTATCAGACAATGAAGACAAACTGTCCATAGCCCATTGAAATGGTTGATCCTCCTCGTGGCTGTATCCGGGAATTTTCTTAATACCGAATACCACTTCTGGCGAAAGTGCCAACCTAAAGAATTCATTTAATTCTTTATTGCATTTATTCTGTTTAAGAATCTCAATTTTCTTATTGGTTGAAGGGTCGTTCTGGAGTTGATTTATAATTTCGTGTGTTTGCATTATCTTCCCTCAAGTTTTAACAATATTCATATAGGTGCTGGTGAACGGCATCTGGCATTTGCTATAAAGGCTCTCACCAAAGATATGAGCGATTTCATGGAGTTCCATAGTGAGTGCGCCTTGATCCTCAATCTTAATATAGCTTGGAAATTCTATATTAAGATCAGAATAATGTTTCTTCAATAAATACCAACCGTATTCAGTCGGCTTAACGGTTACAATATCATTCCAGTTAATTTTCATGCCGATCCTTTACCATAATAGGACTATTTTGAACAGTTAACCTGATATTACCCTTTAATAGTCCTATTTTGAACTATTGACACTCACCCGTACTTGATCTCATTAAAATTATATATTGATTTAAAATCGTAAATCCATGCTTCTCTTCTACTCATTATTTTCCCGGCTGTCAAGGTATCCTTCACCATTCAGAACTGTCTGTTAAATTAATCTTTTCACCACAAATACATTCAGCCTGAACTAAAAGCCCAAGTCCAGTCGGTGTAAATTTGACACTGATTTCTCCACCTATCACACCGGCAGAAGAATTGCATTTGTGGTTTTTTAGCCATTGGAGATAACTTTCTGTTTGATCATCGGTGAGGCAGAATGATTTGCTCAGACTCTCTTCCAACTGGCTGTTATCTTCCTTTAGATATTCAAGGTGTTCAATAGCGTCATTCCAGAGAGAAGCACTATCCTTCTTGCCCTGTCGCTTCGCTGTTTCACTTGCCTTTCTCATCCAACCGATAATAAAGTCGTAATCTGTTAGTGGTTTCATTTTGCTCCTCATATAGCCTCACTAGGGTTCTCTGGACGGTCTTTACAAAACGAACAATTAATGTCATCACAAACTTTTTCTAGCCAAGTGTCGCACTTAGGACAATAATTGGCATCGTGTTCCTGATTATATATTGAAAACTCAAGACAAGTATGTGTTTCTTCATGTGTTGGCTTAATGCTATCACAAGTTAATGATTCAATACAGTCAGCAGCTTCTTCAAGCAAATCGGATATACGATCCGGCTCTCCAAGGAGTACCGATTTTCTTGTTTGGATTGACCGCCTGATTTCTGCTCGTTTTCTTAGTCTAAATATTAAGTCTTTCATTATATCTCTCCACAAGGTTCTACTCTAACTGATATATCGTAGTCTGTACTATATTTACTATCAAAGTGTTTACTAAACGTAATATTATATTCTAAAGCAGTGTCTCCGTCTATGACCTCTTCAAAATATGGTGAGTAACCAATGTATTCATAAATACCTTCTGATTTGAAATACTCTACACCTATTGGGGTGAATTTTATTCTATTAAAGAAATCATACATTCGCACTTCATTAATTAAGCTTTCACTACAAGAAAATTTTCCTATTCGTTCCATAATCTATTCAATGCCTTCAGTTTTGATTTTGCCGCATCTAAGACAGGTATATTCAAGCCAGCTTTCTTGATCGTAGAATCCGATATTATAGTATCTTGTAATTGGACTAGACCATTTGTGACCAAGGAAGAAACATTTAATTCTTTTTAGGAGTTTCATAGTTATCCCGCCTCGTAAATCTTAATTCCATGATTCTCAGATAATACTTTATAAATTGGATAACAACAAAGAGAATCACGGGCTGTATTATTTCCAGTTAGAAATCTGCCATTCCTACTCAATTCTTCCATCAGAAGATACCAAATACCTTCTTGAATGTAAATAACTAATTTTGGACTTTTGGCACTTTTATGGAATAATGTACCTATCCGTTCAAGTGCCAAAACGTAATTCTTTTTAGGACTTTCATAGTTTACCGTAAAATTCCATTACAATATACAGAATTTGATAATCTGCCTGAATAAAGAGACATCATTACTTTATTGTTCGTTTCAATACTATTAAATTGTTTCTCCGTGCAAGGGCATTTTAAAACTATATCATTATTTGTTATAACATTAACATTCCAACTTTCAGGATGGTTAATGTACTGAGGAATCATTACCTTTCCAACTGGCATCATAATCATTGAAGTGTACGCTGGTTTATAATACTTCGAGACAACAGTCCCTTGATCCTCTTTATCTTTCACTCCATATTGGTCAATAAAATTAAATGACATCCAATACACTAACCAGGTGATAAGAAGAAACGCTAAAATAAAGAACAATGATACAAGTTTCTCAAGCCAATCGCCGTTGAGTAAATCGGAAAGTATTTCTTTAATAAAATAGATCATACGAAGTCTCACCTTATCATAAATAATTTTTCTGTTCTCTTTGGCCTTGTTTTACTATCACCAACAGATAATCCCATTTGGGACTGCATTTCTTTTACGCATTCAAAATCGTCAGGAGCTTCATACTCACTAATTACAACTATATTATTCCTGGACCATTCCCGCATTATATCCCAGAATTGAAGATGATCAAATCCGCTGAACGCTCCATAATTAGTCGTATTCTGGTAAGGAGGATCGCAATAAATTAACATCCCCTCTGGATCAATATTATCGTACATATCCCAGAAAAAGTCAACATCTTTTATTAAGGGGAGTTGTTTTAATAGGCTCTTTTTAGGATCTCCTACTTTATTTTTAGGATTCCTGTGCTCTTGAAAACCTCCAAACCATTTTCCAGCAAACGAACAACCGAAGCCACAGAACGCTGTCATCGGATCATCTTCTGGTTTATTTTTCTGGTAATGTTTGTATTCTTCTTCAGTTACAAAATCAGGTGGTATCCAACCATCCTGCAATGCTTTATATACTGATTAAAGATTTGTTCCCATCACTGGCGAACCTTTTACCTTTTACTTCTTGTAAAACCCACCCCCGCAGAATGGTTCATAATAGGGCTGGGTATCTTTTCTTACTGATTTAAGAAAAGTAGCAATTTGTTTTCTGATTTTAGATTTTCCGCCTAAGTATTGCATTGTTTCCTTTGTGTTAATTTAATTACACGAAGCCGCCAATTCGCTCAAGAATATTTACGTACTGTTTGATTCCCATTTTCCATTTATCTTTATACTCTTCCGGCTTCCATGTTATGAAGTTAGTCGGAATACAATATGTAACCCATGCAGCAAACTCCTCATGCCACAGCGTTTGCCCATTATACTTCATAATCCCTTTCTCTTCTCCTAAAAAGAAATTAATTGCGGAATTCCCAAACGCTAATACAAATCTAATATCTTTTAATTCCTCTTTTAGATACTTATTCCCGCAAGTTTGTATTTGCTTCGTAGTTGGTTTCTTTGCATTATCACACTTAATAATATTTGTCCTAAGAAAATCAGACGGTTCGAAGCCGTATTTACTTAATTCTTTATATAGTAATTTGTCATTCTTTTCATTGTCCCATTTTGGAAACTCTCCGATTATTGCAGCGTTAAATTGTCCTTGCTTTGGCGTAATAGGTATCCGGCATCCAGCGCGGAGCTGGCAGTCACAGCATTGCATCAAATCCGTCTCAGGCAATGGTTCAGTTATTTCTTTTCCGAAATGCTCACCAATCAGGTTTGCAGAGAGCCATGAGTCTATATTTATACCCCAGTCACGCTTTCCAATTAATGTAAATAAATTTTTGTAACGCTCCATAGGGTTCAAAACAATACCTAAGTCGAGAAAATAGTTATCTATATTTTGGGTGGGGGGATCTGATTCTTTGTTAAATGCGCCTATGTCATTTAAGATTGTCAAGAGTTTCCCTTTAAGAACCGGCTTCTCCTTTGTGAAGAATCCCGGCTTAAGGGAATCTTGGTATTGTTGTATAGTTTTTATAGCGGCTGTGCCTAACCCCTTTGTTTCTTTGAAGGGTATTCTGAGCGTTTTTTTGGAAGCATCTGCTATCCAGTTTGAGGCGTGACTTGTTGAGAGGTTTGGTGGACAGACCTTTAACCCCAACCGTGTTGCTTCCTTGAGCAGTGCTGGCTTTTCTGCTTCTCCCCCATGAGTTAATGAGGCACAGATGAACTCGGAAGGAAAATTTTCCCTCAAATAACAACAATCATATCCTATCTTGGCGTAAGCTACGGCATGATTCTTAGAAAAAGCGTATTCCGCGAATTTCAGCAACTCATTCCAGAAGGACAATGCTTCTTGTCCCGTAAAATATCCAGTAGTTTTGACACCTTTAAGAAATTGCTCCAAATAAGGGAGAAAAAATTCTTTATCACGCTTCTTTCCTATTACTTTACGAATCTTGTCAGCTACTTCTTCTGACAACCCTGCAATTTTAGTAAAAATTTCAAGAATTTGCTCTTGGTAAATCAGCTCTGAATATGTTTCCTTTGTTATTTTTTCATAAATTTCATGTTTCTTTTCCCATGTTCCACTTTTCTTGTTATTAATATATCTCTGCGTTATCCCGCTATTCATAGGACCGGGGCGCACGAGAGCCAAGGCAGCCACCATTTCTTGGAATGATGAAATACCCATGTCTTTTGAAAGTCTCGACATAGACCAAGTATTGAACTGGAAGATGCCTGTACAATTTCCGTTTGACAATTGTCTAAAGATATTTTTATCATCTAATGTGATTTTATTAAGATCAATTTTAATTCCTTTATTCTCTTCTATTAAATTTAGGCAATGGTTTATTACGGTAAGATTGCTTAATCCGAGTACGTCAAGTTTTAAAAGCCCTGCGTACTCTGCATCTTCCATATCAAGGCCAATAACTAAATGTCCATTTCTCTCTGCTAAGTTGGCCCTTGTTCCTAAAGTCAAATCTTCATCAGAAATAATTTGAGCCGCTGCATGGCGTCCATATGCTCTGTATTGACCGCGTAATTTTTGAGAGAATTTTATCACCAGTGGAAATTTGTTATTAAAATCAATACCTTCCTGTGTTCCTAAAGAAGTCTCAAGATCAATCATATTCTTTGTAAAATTATTTACTTCTTGGAACGGAATATCAAAAACCTTTGAAACATCTTTAATCGCTGATTTCTCCTCAATCCTAAGAAACGTAGTCACCCCTGCAATATTGTTTTCCCCGTATAAAAGTTGGAGCCTTTTTGAAATATCTTCCCTTTTATTATCCGGGAAATCGATATCGATGTCTGGAGGACTGTATTTAGAACGCCCGTTATTTAAAAACCTAGAGAAATTAGTTTTATGGACTAATGGATCAATATCTGTAATATTAAGGAGAAATGCAATAACGGAACCAGAAACTGAGCCGCGCCCTGGTCCTACCAAAATTCCAGATTCCTTGGCCCATACGACCAAATCCGTTACGATCAAAAAATACCTGATAAAATTTTTCTCTTTAATCAATTCATATTCTTTTGCTACCTGTTCCTTATATTCTGGATGATTATCTAATTCATCATTGAATCTTCTTTTGAATCCATCTTTAATTAATTTATTAAATACTTCTATTTCATCTTGACCTTTGTATTGAGGGGGGATAGGCAAAGATATTTCTTTTTGTTCAATCCTAAAGTTTTTGCATTTTTCTACGACTTCCATAGTAGAAGCAATAGCTTGCTTGATTTCTGAATCAGTAAGAATCCCTTGCTTTTTAAATTCATTAATAAAATAATCTTTATCACACATGAATAGGTTCTGAACGTCGAAGCGCCATCTCATAGGATCGTCGTACTTCTTTTTAGTCTGACAACAGAGGAGGATATCATGCACCTCATAATCAGTTGGCTCAATGTAGTGCGAATCATGAGTTCCCAACAGTTTAACACCATATTTCTCATGTAGATCAAGGCAAAGGTTTACATGGTCCTCATTTGCCGGATATTGGTGCGGCATTACTTCTAAATAAAGATCATCTCCAATTTTGTTGTGAAGTTTTTTGAAGAAATCAATTCCACCTTCTAAATTAAGAAATGAAGCGGCGCAGGCTGTGCCGATAACAAGGCCCTCTGCGTGATTCAAGAGCATCTGATAACCGATCCTTGGCCGTCTGTAAAAGTAATGGAGATTTGCTTGTGAAAGCATTTTTAAGACATTAGAAAATCCAAGAGTGTCCTTAATCCATATTGTCAAATGGCCCCGTTTTTCATCTTTATTCTTTATTTCGGGATCTGGGACGCAGTACATCTCAACGCCTGCAATCGGCGTAATTCCATATTTTTCGCAAGCCCGTTGATGCTTAACAAGCCCTTCCACCGTACCGTGGTTGCTAATCCCAAGGAATTGGAAGCCCCGCTCACTTGCATACTTTGCACAGTCTTCTGGTAACCCGTACCCGTCTAGCAGTGAGAAACTGTCATGGCGATGAAGCAAACAGAAATCTTTATTTATAGACATGTTTATCCTATTTATTACAAATCAATCGAAACAATCCGTCTAAGTTCATTTACAATATCACAATGTTCTTGATATTCAATTTCCGATTCTTTATCATCCCATTCTCCTTCAAAAGTATTACAGTCGTAAAGGGATTCTGCGTAATTGCTGATAATTCTTGCTGCGTGTAAGATATGGAGCTTATCTGTTTCGTTCATTTTGTTATCCTTTGATATTAATTAGTGTTTTAACGTGAACGACAATTTCAACCATATCTTTCTGTAATTACATTACCTCAAAAATATTCTTGTAAGCGTCAGGTGATTCGTCAAGGGTAGACTCATTTACTTTCGCTACAACCCCATCCATTTTATTCTTAAAATCGTCGAGACTTAATGTTTTTTCTGTCTGTTTCCTTCCCATAATTCTCCCTGCCCCATGAGAACTAGAGTACAACGCATCAGGATTACCCCCTTAAACAAAATATCCGCTGTGTTTTCAAAAATCTTAACCAGTTGCGGTGACATATTAAACCTATTGGCATTAATCTCAATAGACTTTCTGATATTGCCATCATTATGCCTTTCACTGGCCGCTTTCCAGTCACATAGCATTTCTATCATGTCAATTAGATTCATCTCGTCAACACCATTCTTGAAATGTTCCGGGTGATGACGATTATTCGCGTAATGATGGTCTATGGCTGGTTTCATAGCACCCAAAAACGACTTATATTCATCACTTCCATAAGTACAATCGGCTAATTTAGGAGTATACTCAGTGAATAAACTTATCTCTGGATTGTCTAATTTGCTCTGATCGTGCATTCCCCTCTTTTTAGGAGTTCAACACTACATATATTCAGAAGATTTCTGATCCTATTGATATGTTTATAAGTACTGTCATTCGTTGCTTTCTGTTCTAATGTTAAACTCATTTAATTTTTCTCTCCTTTATTTTGAATTACCACCCCATTCTCCTTGGCGATATATTTTAGAAGTTTCTCAATGGAGTTAGGGATATTCGCCCCAGCGTAATACCTATGAACACTCATGCTCATTAAGCACAGTTCATCCGCTAGTTTCTTTATATGCCAAGTTGCAATCAAGATGGAATTAATTAGTGACAACTTGAACGCGAAATGGAATTAGTCCAACCTAAATCCTCTTTGATTTTATTAAATTCTTTAATATTCATATTGTCCTTATCGTCGGGAGATAACAAAACTTTAGAATATGCTACATTGTGATGGTTTTCTCATCTCTAATATAGTTGAACAAGGATAATCGGACAAGAAGTAATTCAAATCAAGGAGGACAATGTCAAACATATTCCCAACTAAAGGCAATTTGTCATATTCCAAAACCGGGACGCCCATTAAGGTACTTGGCTGAGAATTAAAACTGTTATTTTGGAAAATGGGTACATTATGTGTTCCGACAGCCAATTTCAACTCTTATAGATAATTGAAATTTCTCACTATCCAAATAAAATAATGGGCCTTAATAAATTTCTCTTTGCTCTGATACATCTGAATAATATTTTCAAAAATTATAGTATAATCAGGTTGACCTTTATACTTTCCAATGATATCTGATACATTTAGGATTCTTGAAAATTTATCATTCAGCAGGCCCTTCAAAATAAAATCACTCATCCTTCACCTCAATGCGTAGTAGGTTTATTGTAAACAACAGGGATAATCCCAGCGTCCTCTTCCTGCTTCTTAAGAATTCGGCAATGTGTATCGAAGCTAATACAAGTCAGTTGAATTCTGCCTTTGCATTCATGACACGGGAATTGAATATCATCGTCATCAGGATCGCACTTCCCGCATTTGCATTTCATTTTAGTCTCAGTTGAATAAAAGGCCGTACAGGTATCGCATTTGTACATGTAAATTTTTTTTCTTCTGGTTTTAAGCGAGTACCCTTCGGAATTTTCCAGTTCTTCAAGATCCTTCTCCATGATCTTATGGACTTCATAATCTTTCTTCGCTTCTTTATCCTTCCACTTGCCATTTTGGAACCATTCTTTCTTAATCATCTTGGCGTGGATTCTAAAATAATCAGCGGCTAATTTAATTGCGCTTTTCATATTATTCCTATTTATGACGGAGATTTGAATGTAAAATAATAGAAGGAGTCGCTGAAACGTTTATCAAAGAAACTACAATAAATATGTCCATGAAATTCAATTCTGCGTTGAAATTTGTAAATATTTTATTAATATAGAAAACGTATAAAATTAGAGAGCTAATTAAACAGGTTAAGAAATAATATATAGAATCTTTTAGAAAATTAATAATTGCACTCATACTTCACTCCTCTCTGGTGGTTCAGGCAAATACATCCAATGTGTTACTTCATCACCAGTAGTGCCATATTCTCCCCACTCTTTCCCGATATACAAATCCTGAAAATCAAAATCTAATTCATACCCTTTAAACATTCGCTTTTTCTTGCCATCCCGATCAGATGTTGAGCCATATAAGGCCGTAGTGACAGAATAGCCATTGCCCGGATTGATCTCCTCAAAAACTGGATCAAATTCTGCTACTAAAACAGTAACGCCATATTTGCCCTTTGGAATTACTGGCAATCTATCTTTTACGCTGATCCATTCCATTTCATTCACTCCTCTTGACTTTATTATCAAGCTAATCGACACAATGGTTTAAAAAAGCACGTAAACAGGTTGTAGAGCAAAAGTAAAGGTCAAATTGTCCTGTAGCAACATTATCTGCGATTTCAACAGAAATTAAAGAGTTTTGCTGATTATCATTTACTTTATCTCCAACATGCTGGGCATGCCATGCAAGATTAAAAAATGCAACTGCACCGTCTGTCATTCCATAACAGTCGTTACCAAGAGACTCTAATGCCCCTGCACTGAGTATAGCCATTGGATGGGGTTCATGAACTGGCTCCTGACCACACCATGGACACATAGGTTGAGTAGGGAAATACGTTTGTTGATCTTTTACAACCGGCAATCTTATTTCTTGCATAAAATGAACCTCACTTCTCCTTATCAAATTTTACGAATAGCCATATTTGGCTCATTATCATCACCCCGCAATCCGTCTAAGTTCTTTCACAATATTACTGTGTTCCTGATATTCAATCTCTGATTCTTGATCATCCCATTCTCACTTTAGTGGCATCTCATGTTCTTCTGCGTAACTGCATTCATTGCAATGATAAACGAATGTTTTAATTTTCTTATTTTCTATCAATTTCATAATTATCCTTAAGATTTGATTTGTGGCACGAGCAGAAAGATTTGGACTCCAAATCGCCAGTATTAAAGTATTTTCAAGTCCACAAATTTTGAAAATACTTTCCCAAAAGCATACACCCATTCTGAATTCTATCTGCATAAATTTTGTAACCAACTGAATCAAAAACGTGCGTATCGTTTTCTCCTTTAATCATTTCTGACAAATTAGAATCTTGGCACTTTTCCCATTTCATATCTATAACTCCTGAGTGAAACTGATCTCCCCATGAACTATCACTTACTGCCTCCATCGCGAAAATCATTTCATCTAATGCCCAATCCCATCTCTGGAACCATAACGAATCGGTATCATGTTCATTTTCTTTCGGAGGGGCATTAGTAGATTTTAATTCATCTGGGACATCTTCATCGTCCACAAACGGGGCACCATGCTTATCTTCTTGGATCATTTTAAGCATTGGTAGGCAGATCATGGAAAGGGTATGGTCTGCGCTCCAAATGTCGTAGTTGTCTATTCGAATTTTTATATTCCGCTTCCTCTTAGTATATATCCACTGAAGGAAGGTGTCTAGCCAAGTCTTAGACAACCATTCACCAATTTTATAGCAAGTATCTTCTGGCACACCTACATGTTGGAGGAGATCTGAAATCTGAAAAACGCCCCAGTAAGTGCAATAATTGCCGATTTTTACTTTCACTTAATTCTCCTTATTCCATTAGCCCATTAAAAATATAAAGATGTTTCCCACTCTCTTCCCCAAAATGCTCAAATGTTATTCGCTTTGCTTCTCCAATGCTAATTGGAATATTTTGTTTCCCAATATTTCCCCAATAGTTCTGATACTTTCTACCGTAAAATGGTATACTAATACGATTCAAAACTTCTGAAATAAGTATCTCTTTTCGGAACACATAGAAATAGAGAATCACTTTAATTCCACTATTTTCTTCTTTCTTTTCAACTCCATGAAATTTTAAAATAGCTTCTGAAATAGAGTAACACATTTTTTCAGTTTTGGTTCTATCTTCTTCGTTATTCAATTGCAGTCCGTTACCGTGACCCGTTTTATACATATTCGCAATTAAGAAATAGTTGAAATTATCAGAATCGATGTTTACGTGTCCGTTATAATAAACAATTTTAAATTTCATACTCAACCTCCCCCATGATGAAATGTCGGCTTACCATCCGGATGGCGCGAAACACTACCCACCCATTCAGCGCCATCATAACAAACTGGGAAATATACTGAGTTCTTAGTCCAAACGGTAAATGGAATACCCTCAGTTTCTCCAAAACCAGAATCAAAGTTCTTCATCATTTCATCTTCGGTCATGGTATTAGATACAATATCTTCCCACGATTCATGATTCTCTTTTATCATATCGTTCAACATACCTTTCCAATTATTCATTTCGTCACCTCACATTATCATTCGCTTAAACACTCTTGCCATCCTTAAATACATGCCCAGCAAATATGGTTCCTGTTAACGGACTCATTGCTATATGAAATGGTTTCATTTATTCTCCCTTCTCAAATTCTTTAATCAATAACTTTGAAACTTCTAACACCTTCTCTAATTCTTCGATATCCAGTCTAATGCTTTCGCTACCATCTTGGGGCAGGAGGATAAACGAGCCTGCCACTTCGTCCTCGATCTTAACGTGTCCGTTATAGTAAACAACTTTAAGTTCCATTATATTTGCCTTCAAGATTTGGTAATGGCCACCAGTGAGTCACATCTTCATCATGATGTTCTTTTAAAAACCAACTGTGTCGGTATTCAGTTTTTGTCCATATTAATTCATCAACTGCGTAGAACGGAATTTTAGCATTTCCAAAATAAAATAAATACTCTCCTGACTTATTTGGCAAACATTCTTTAAACTTCATAGCTTATCCTTGATACGGAAGGTCTGGATGAAAATATCCATAAGCCCAAAATCCAATTACTCTGCCTTTCTTATCCCTGTATTCAATCTCTGCTGGGACGTTATCACCAGCGGTCGCCATAACGTGTTCTATCAATTCGCCATATCTAATTTTTGCGTAAATGCGTTGAGCATATCTAATTAGTTGTTCTAATTTATTCATATTCTAACCAGTCGAGATCTTAATACTTCAATCTCGTACCGCTGTAACGATATTTCTTTTGCTTGATCTGCTAAAAGTTTTGATAGTTTAACAACTTTTCCACTATCATCTTCGCGAGGTTGGAATTTGTCTGAAATATCTTCATCATGAATACAAACAGAACCACCCTTAAACGGCCCATAGCCTTCATTCATCGTATAATTACAAACCCCACATCGGACTTCACCTTTCCAGATAGCACTATTTTCTTGATTTTTACAGAAATTGCAAATTGGTTTCATTAATATCACCTATACTATCATTCGCTTAAGTTCCCTAACCTCATCTTCACCCAATGAATCTAAATCATGCATATTATACTCAATATTATAAATATTGTCAACAAAAGAACTCATTGCCGATTCAAGTTTCTTTTGGGCTCTCCTGCCCGGCTCATCATTATCCATGGCCAAATACGCGGTTTTTAATTTCTTTTGTTTCAATTTAACGAGTTGCTGTTTGGTGAAATTCACTGATAGGAGTGCAATCCCATCAACCCTACAAGCATCCATTACGCCTTCTGTAATTATGGCCGACCCATTCTCCTTCACTGAATCTAAGTTAAAAATTAAACCAGCTCTTTTGACAACGGCTTCGCTGTCTAAGGCAAATATGTAGGGTAACGCTCTTGGATTTTCACTTACATCCCTCCCGATCCAATTAACTAACTTATTCTCCATATACACAGGAAAGACAACTCTCCAAGAGGCGCGGCCAAAATTTCCAGAAAACATCACGTCATACTTTTTCTGTAAATCCAAATAAGAGTATCTTCGCTTCTTCAAATAGTCCTTCGCTATTTGCGGTAGGACAGATGTAAATGGTTTAGGTAGAATTAATTTTGTATTTTGGTGGTCTTCTTTATTTTCTAATTCTTGAAGTTCTTCAAGAATGTCAGTCGGATTGAGCTTATATTTGCCTAATGCCTCTTTAGCTTTGAAATATGATCCTTCTGTTTTAACTAGGAAATCTGTTATACTGTGATAGCCACACTTCCAACATGAAAGAAACTGGGTGGGGCTTATTGAAATCCCTAAATGGTAAGCATCATCCTGGCACCAAAAACAACTTTTCAATCCCACTAACTTCCCGATATTCTTTCCAAATTTATTCCATTCTATATCTGGATGATCGTTCAAATAAGCCAGTACATCGAAGTTGTTATTCATTTCTTAATACTACCTAAAATATTTTTGCGTACAACGCCAGCATCACCAGTGGCGGCCAATGAACTTGGGTAAAAAATCAGAGCGTCCCCGCCGTCTGCGTTGATGCGCTTGTTATGCGATTTTGGACGTGGAGGTGAGGCTGGGAATGCAAACTAACTTTCGCTATTCTCAGCTCTGTTTGACAATTTGAAGAAAGTTTATTTGAATTTGCCCAATACAAGTACGCATCTTTCAATCTTAGCTCTTCCGCAACCGCCTCAAGAGACAAGCGCCTTAAAACAGCTATCGTTATTGGTCTTTTTTCATCCCAAAATATTATTGAATCAAGAAACTTCAATGCAGGAGTTGATGTAAGTAGTGAAATAACAAATTTTGCCTCATCTTCCGTGTCAAAAGATAGAAAGTTTACAGTGTCATCAAAAGCTACTATTTTCGCATCTAATGGGCCAATAATATTAAATCTCAATCTCTTATAAAGAGCTGATATGGCAATTTTCCATTTTTTAAATGTATAATCCCCCACACCAAAAATAGAGTACAGTGGTTTGTTTTTATAAATAGAACTTTGCCTTTTATCCAGAAACTCTTTGTGGCCACAAAGGTATTCCCATGTTTTAGGTGCCACCGTCTGAATGGATGATGTGTCTTCACCTACATATTTTTGAGTTATTATTACTACTTTTCTATAAAATTCAGTTCTTCCATTGCCAATGTCTGAACTTTTTAATAGTGGATATATATAGTCTTCTTCGATATCAATGTATTCACATAGGCCATTTTTGAATCCGTTAGCTGTACGTTCTAACTCCATAACCTTGGAGCAATCATGTTTGATACCTGAGCGCCAAACGTACCGATTGTCTTGTCCTGATAAATGATTCGATTGTTCGTATGCCAATACATTATTTACAATAATGCCATTCCTTGCCCCTATGACACGCAAAGGCGTTATGGAATTTAATCCTTCGTAAATATCGCAATCAGAATTTCCACTTCCTGTAATTAATACAAAAAGACATGCCTCTACAGAGGCGTTAAAGTATGATTTTGCATCTATCGGATATATGTGACCAAAGTATAACGGGTTGGGGCCATTCATTATTTGGCACATTACTTTACGTGCAACAGAATATTTACATAAAACTGCTATTGCGCCTTTTCTTTTTGAAAGCCAATCAACATGGCGCAAGAGCATCCACTCTGAAATATCAAAGTTTCCTGAACCTGTGACAGCCTCAATACCTCGGCGATTTTGAAAATTTGATTTGTCTGGAAGATTTTCGCTATTGAGGATGCCAAGTTCACTACTTGTAACCCACGGTGGATTTCCAAGTACAAGAATAAATCCAGACTGATCCGAAATTATTGACTCCCAGTCTACAGTAAAGAAATCTGCTTCTTCTAGGACTACTTGGTTTTTATTGCTGTGCTTGGCCAGAGATAACTTGGCTTCACTGATATAATTACAATTTATATCGAACCCTAATGTTTTCGCGCCACTGAACCCGTTAAGTGCTGCCCTAATAAATGACCCCTTACCGCAGCTTGGTTCAATGATAACAGAAGGCGTTAATTTGTGATTTCGTTTAAGTGTTTCTATGACGGACTGAGCCAACACATCAGGCGTTTGAAAGTCCCCATATTGCCACTTATCAACAGATTTTCTTGTCATAATTTAACGAACTCTAAATATGCCTGTTATTTCACCAGCCATTTGGATGACACGACTATACTGTAGTCTCCACTGGAGGGCATTTGAAATTGTCAGATAACCTTGTAATGGCGGCGTTTGTATAATTCTCTCAGCCAACTGATGTGCGCCTATTTCATCAACAGGAAGATTTCTCTCTGCAATAAAGGCAATGATATCGTCCAGGTTCCCATCCCTGGCAAGAATCCCCAACAAACCCTTTGTCGTTTGAAAGTCAGCAGTTCGCTGTTTCTCAACAAAGATAGTATGCTGCATATTTAGCCTTCCAGTTTTGTTTTCATGGTCATCATACTTATCATAAACAAAGATGAGTAAGTGATAATCCAGTCCGAAAACTTTTTGAGATGCTGACTTAAATGGACAAGATGACTGAGGTTGTTTGATGCTGGTAACTTTTATATCAACCCCCAAGCCTGGGATATCGATGCCAGCAGCCGAATTTCCTTGCCTGTAATTATAGGTGCCTGCCAGAAATGTAGTAAATTTGTGCTCAAGATAGGTACCTACCGCCTTTCCGTCAGTAACACCATAAAGAGAAGGTTCATCGTAAGCTGTCTCAATTTCTGCAAATTTTGCAGCTTCTTCTTGCAATATTTCAATCGACAAGTCTGGTTTCATATTTCTCTCGGATTAAGTGAATATAACTTTCTGATATTATACCGGCTGTTGGTTGCCTTTGTCAATTTTAGACGAGGCAACCAACGTCCATCTTGGACGCATAACGACCAGTTCAGCGGCTCCGTCCGCTGGAACGATTTGTTAAATTACATCTGCCGCTTGTAATTCCATTTTACCCCATCCATTTATTCTTCCCTTATTGTCGATAATATTCCCAGAAATACCTAAATATTCATAAATATCCCCGTTAGATAACATATAGCGAGTACAGTCGTCAGCCCATTTGGGAGGATTAACTCCGAGAATTGGTAACGATCCTGGAACAGGAAGATATTTTGGGTCATTACCAAAATAATTACTCCATTTTAATGAAACTGGCTTAATTCCAAATTTCATTCTTTCCCCTTCTGATAATGTTCCGGCACCATACACATCCTGATACTTTGTTCTTCAGTAAACCCAACGCTAATTAGGGCATTATACTTCGCCATCCACAATTTCGCCATGTAGTTATAATGCTCGATCAACATCGGGAGGTTTTCTTCAGCTTTCGATAAAATTTCTTTTAGGTTCATCAATTCGGCATTTTTAACTATTTCTTTAACTTGATTTAGTTCTTTCATATCAAGCACACAAAATTAGCGAATGAATGTGTTGTGGGGTGGTGTTAACAGGCCATACCCATATTATGAATGGTTGGTGTTCATATATAAATATTTTAAGTGTTATTAATGCCGTAATTATAAACATAATTCCAATAATCATTATATCTCTCCGGTTGATTCTTCACTTTCCATATCTGCTTCACCACTATCAAGTTGATTTGACTCAGCTAACAAAAATTTAAAACTTTTCAATTTCAGGTTCTCAATCCCATCCCCTAATTCAAGGCGAACTACAATCCCTTCTTCTGGAACCTTTGTCTTACAGAATATAGAATCCTGATCGCAAACATAAGTTTCTCTTAATTTGTTAAAAAATTCATCCTTCCATCTGTCTTCAGACCAAGCGCAAATTTCATCGAACCAATCATTAGCTTTCCCATAATAAATTTCGGGGACTGTCTCCTGCCCTAATTCCAATGCTCTATGCTTAACTTGGTGCCAAGGTAACTCTGTTACGATCCCATCAATGTTAATCTGCGTAATCCTGTAAATATAAATCTTGTACTCACATTGCTTACAACTGTAATCGAAATTCTTTTGAATTGGCCTTCCACCTGGGGTAAATCCGCAAATTTCGTAAAAAATA
>Ga0209518_1001033_pt1 | contig 32393 bp, 65 predicted proteins | sample RifGroB1_FD_183993 | JGI IMG/M metagenome (GOLD analysis project Ga0209518, IMG submission 183993) | Groundwater microbial communities from Rifle, Colorado, USA - Groundwater B1 (SPAdes) (version 2) | ecosystem: Environmental > Aquatic > Deep subsurface > Groundwater | place: Rifle, Colorado...
TGACTTGTTCAGCGCAGGCTTTTAGTGCTTCTACGAGTTCCTCGTGGTTGTTCAGGACCAGAGCAATCAACTTGGCTCTTGCTTCATCGCAATCCTGATTTTCCGGGCGCCCCACTAAGGTGCGGTTGGTCGTCGCTATCCAAGGATAGTCCTCGGTGGGGATGTAGACCACCGTTTTGTGAGCAGCCACAGGCAACTCAATGTTGGCTTGCTCGATTATGTGAGTTTTCATTTTTTAGGTCTCCTGTCTCTTATTTCCAGATCCGCGAATTTTACAGCGGTCTTCCTGTTCACCAGAGGATCACCCCAGATTGTCTCCCGGCGCCCATCGTCGTAGACTATGACCGGGAAGAAGTTGTCTCCGCTTTTCGTGTAGGTCGCTCGCATTGGCCCCTCCTATCCGTTGTTTAAACAAGCCTGCAAGAGTTCAACCAAAATCCTGAGTTGTTCAGGATCGAGGTTCATTCAGAGACCTCCCCTGTTGAGAGGTAAACCTCGCCGTCGATCACGACCTGGTAGCTTTTGAGTCCTTCGGCTTCCGCCAGTCCCTTCATGTAGGATTTGATCTGCTCAATGCTCGAAATGTGAAACTCCCCTTTGAACGGGAACTGGTTGTATGAGCCAGAATCCCCGAGTATTTCTACGTAAGCGCAATGTTTGTTCATCTCGTCCTCTCCTTTTACTTGAATTTCGAACGCCTTACCACTTTAAATGGCAGTTATAGCACAAGTGAATGGGAATGTATACGTGAATTTTAGTTTGGCCTTTGTAGGGCATCCTCGTTCGTTTCCTTCATCCCCATTTCCTCCACGTCCTCGACCAAAGTAATCACGCGGCCTTGCTCCAGGCATTCAGCAACCCACTCCTCCCTAAGTTCATCAGCAGGCAAGCAGTAGCCCCAGACCCCGCCGTCAGAATCCAGATCGACTTGGTTCGGGTAGCAGGGTGAGCACCAAGCTCCCTGCAGTGCCCACTTGCTCCAGACGACTTGCAGGATACTCCCACTATCTCTGCGGTAGATCCCAGCCCAATCTCCGGTTTCGTCGGGCTTGTAGGTCGGGTACTCCAGCAGCCCTGCCTCCGGGTTAGCCCGCTTCCAGGCACCCACCAGGATCATGCAGTCAGATTCCCAGTTCCCCATTTCCTTGTCAGCGTGCTCCTCGGCGTCGGAAATCAAGTCATCCTCTTGGTACTCGCCGTCAATAACGTACTCCTCATCCTCCTGATGCTCGTCCACAAATTGTCTCATGAGATCAATTCTGGATTCCTCGTAAGCAAGCTCGATGCCGTCGTTGGTGCAGGCCCAGAACCATTCACCTGCGGATTCGTTGAGATTTGTTACTCCGGTTACAGGTTTCATTTCCCTCTCCTTTAATCCTGGCACACTTTCCAAATTGCCCAGGTGGTAGCTGCTATGACGACGAAGTAAAAAGTGGTTAGGATTTGGATCATTTCGAGACCTCCTTGGCTTTTCGGATTGCTTCGCTGGCTTTGCTCTCGGCAAATTCCAGAGCAATTCGAGTTGATGGCTGCACGATACCTGCAGTGACTGACAACGCATGAGCCAACGCTTGCTGTGCATCTTCCAGAGCTTCAAAGAGTTCAGGAGCCGCTGAGACCAAAGCCGCGTCCTCTCTGATAGTCCTGTTGTGGCAGTTGTAGATTACAGCCACCGGGAGTCCCGGTCTTTCGTGGGGTCCTCGTCGGTCGTAAGAAGGTACAATCTCCAGCATACCAAGTCCACCGTCTCGGATTACCCAAGGTCCTTTCGTAAATCCGCTCATCTCATCCTCCCAGCCGCCATCAAAATAAAAGCGGCGAACATTCCGGTTAACGTGATTAGGTTCATGGTTTGATTGAAGATGCTCATCTCTCCTCCCTCGGCCTTACGGCCCACGTAATTTTCAATCCTGAATCAGTCAAGTAGCCGTATGCCTCGCAGTCCCTCACATCCAATTCCATCTCATGATCCAAAACTCCTCCATCCTCGTTGGTCCAGTAGAAGATGCAATCGGTGATGTGACAGGCAAGGTCACGACCAAGCATTTCGTGGAGCGTTACTGGAACCTCGACCAGAACCAGCCCATCACCCCAGCCTTCCGGATAAAGCACCTGGTCCTCCTCCCACTCAAGGGAGATTGCCTCGATGAATTCGCCGTTCACCCATATCCGAACTTCGAGATCATCGCCTAGAAATTTTAGGTTGTGCATTTATTCCTCCTTTTCCAATTCCTTCCTGATCCAAGCAGCGAGGTCGTCTTGCCTGCAGCCAGCGTAAGGCCAATTCCTAATCATGTGATTGAAGTTTTGGATTCCCATTTTCCGATGCTCAACCAAGACCTCCGATGCTTCTAAGTCCAACTCCTGGTAAATCAGGTGGAGGTTACTGCAACTCGTTGCCCCACTAACATGCCTATAGGAAGCTAACTCGGTCCAAGTAAAGGCCCAATCTCGGTTGCCCTTGGCGTCCACTACAGCGCTGAAGATTGTGAGGGTGGCTTTGATTTGACGGATCATTTTGCCACCTCCAGCTTGTCTCTGTTCTCGAAAAGAATCCTGCCCGCAGTTGTTGGCGCCCACACCCTGTGGGATTGGTACGACATAAGGCCATCCTTCTCCATGCGGCAGGTAACCAGGATTCTGGAGCACCACTCCGAGGACATGTGCCATTTATCCAGAAGCCAGTTCAAGCAGGGCTTATCCTCCTTGGATGCATACTTGGCTATTTCCTCGCGGACTTTCATACCATCCTCCTTTAAATGTGAAATCTCACTTTTCCTGGAAGGCTCCCGAAGGAGCCTCCCTCTTCCAAACTACTCCCCGAAGTAGAAGCAGCGGCAGTACTCAAGGACGACCTCCTGCTCCTCGTGGTCCAGCGTGAGCGGTTCCCACTTCGTGAACCAATCTTGGTAGTAAATCTCGGCGGATTCGGGTTCGCCATATTGCCCCAACTCCCCCTCGATCTTAACCGCAGGTCCTCCGGTGCAAAGCAGAATCTGGAACTCGGTAGCTTCATTGCCTTCGGAACCTAGGTCGTGCCAATCGGAACGGACCTGGACCGAGAGGGCATCTTCCTGGATACGCTCTCTTGCTTCGTCGGCGTCTTTGCATTCGCCTGCGGAGGCTTCGAGTTCTTTCAACTCCTCCTCGTTTTCTGCGAGCCATTCCGAAAGCCGATCTTCAGCATCTTCCAGATCCTCGCGGAGGCTTCCAAGTTCGCAGTTGCAGTTCGGCTCCACCCCTTCCCAATCCTGCTGAGTGGCACAGGATTCCTCGTGAGGGAAGAGTTTGTCTCCGAACTCCTTCTCCTTGTCTTCGAGGTCCTGGTAAGCACTAGCAACTGCGGACTGAATCTCGCTGCGCTCCTCCCTCAACTCCTCCAGCCGATCCCAATCCAAGGCCAAAGCAGCCACCATTTCTTTAATGGATTCAAACTGCGCTCGGGCCTGGTTCCTTGCGTTCTCGTTATTAGCGTTCATTTTGTTGCCTCCTTGTTTTCAGAAATGTGAATTCTCACTTTCCTGGTTAACCTGCTCTAGCAGACACTCCGGACAAATGCAGCCTGGATTTTTTATTGTTTGGCGAAAATGCTTGTCACATAGGACGCATTCGATGGTCATTGGTGCCTCCAGAAATAAGCCCAACTACTGCCACGCTCCACCCTAACGCCGCGGGAGTTGGAGAACCCGCCTTTGGCGTAGAAATCCTTTTTACTAATTCGCTCGTAACCGATCATTTTTAGTCCTCCCTTTCCATGTCGTCCCTGGCTTCCTGAGCGAAGCTCCGGACAATAACCACCTCGTTCTGGTCAGAGCTGAATACGTTCAGGACCAAAAGTTGGTTCATCAGGATCTCAAATCCTTCATCCGAGATGGATTGAGCCAGGACCATGGCTTTGCTGATGTGGTCGGCGCACAGAAGCGCTCGCTGCATTGAGTAACTCGGTATGTTTTCCATCTCAACCTCCTATCCCTGATAGATTTTCCCGTCGTCTCCGACATAAAGATCCACTTCCCCGAATCGTTTTGATGAAGCTGTCAGCCTCTTACCAGCTTCCTTCTCCCAACCTCCATCCCAGAAACCACAACCGTGTCCATTCCTGGTGAGCCAGAAGTCGTGTCCTTGTCGGGTGAAATCCAAGCCGATGTCTCCGGAGTTCTCCTCCAGAAATTTGGAGCAGTCCTCTTGCATTTGCTGGAGCGCTTCAGGTGCAAGGTCCATTGGTGTGAAACTGGTGTCTAGGAACTCCCCTCGGCCTGCTTCATCGTCGGCATAGGTGCTCCAGAAGGCGCAGGTAACGTAGGCCTCGAAGAAATCCCAAAATCCCGGTTGCTTGCCGTCGTAGGTCATTTTCTACCTCCTTTACTCGTAAGCGGTCATGTTGCGCTCCACAATATCTCCCCAGGAGCAAATCTGGATCGTCCCGGTTGCGTGGTTGTAGCAGATGGTCGGAATGTAGGTGTCCCCGGTGTTCAGGTACTCGATGCCGTTGACGCGGTACATGCCATCATCCTTACGTCGGATGTAATCGACGCCGTGGGTGTTCAGGAGCTTGTCGAGCTTCTGGAAGCACTTCAGGAGCGGGTCGTAAGGAGGCCCATCGAACTGCGGGTAGTGCCTCAGCACCTCCAACTCCTTCCTGATTTGCTTCGCCAGTTCGTCCGGGTCACCTACCTTGTCGAGCCCGGTGAGCCGGGTTTTGATCGTTTTGATGGATGGGATGTTCATTTCGTGCCTCCTCCAAAAATGTGAGATTTCACTTTAGTAGCCGAGCGTCTCTTCCTCGTCGCCGCCCAGGCAAGCCTCTTCGCGTTCGTCCTCTTCATCCTGGAGGCGTTCTTGCTCCTCTTGGTACTCCCGCTCCTTCTCAGCAGCATCTTCTGCCAAGGAATCGGCAGCGTAGGCCGCACTAACTTCGTCGTCGTAAATGTGGTCCGTCTCCACGGAGGTAGCCATGCCTTCACCCATCGACCAGCCCATCGACCAGCCCACGATAAAACCTCTGTCGTGGTTCAGCCGGATTACGATTCCCCGGATCTTAGCGCTGTCGCCGTACTCGTTGGTGTACCAGCCGGTGTGACTAATGGAGGCATCGCTTACCTCGTCACACCACTTCCAGCGGTGGATGGGATTTGCAAAGTCGCTATCGAGGTAGCAGAAGAATCCATTGGCATTGGGCGTAGGCGCCGAGTAGTAGCCTCCGGTGTGCTTGTATCGTTCCTGGCACTGCTTCTTGGAGCCCTTTGGTAACTCGCTCAGGTATTTAGGGAAATTGAATCCGGCGAAGGTGAATTCCGTTTCGAGCTTGCGTTGGCGTCCTTTTAACATGAGGTGCCTCCTCCCTTTAAATGTGAAATCTCACTTCTGAATTCATCCTTTCCAAACCTGGACATCAAATCCCTTATCCTCCGGGAACCTCTGCTTCATCCTAAGTAATGCCTCTTCCTCTGAGGCAGCGTCGATGTAGTAACCTTGTCTCGCGGAAGGATCTTTGTGTCCGGGACATCCGGGTTCGTAGCAATCAGGTCTTGTTAGTCGGAATTGGGTCATGGCTTAGTCCTCCAAATTGGCTGCATCGAGCACATGCTGCATTGGGTCTTTGATCTTGCTCCAGGCATCTTTCAGAAATAACGACAGAGCATCAGCCTCTTCGTCGGTGAAGACCCGTTCCCCTTTTATGCTGGTGATATCAAACGGGTTGTCCTCGAAGTGGTACAACTTGTCGATCCGATGAAGTTCCACACAGAACTCGTGGAAGCTCTCTTCGGTGATGGGGTCACATTTTTGGATTGCTTCGATTACTTTACTCATCTGTGTTCTCCTCCTCAGGCTCGCCGTAAGCGGCCTCAATCGTCCCGCTGCAATTATCGCAGCACAAAGAGTGATCCTCGTAATTGATATCGGCGTCCACGATTTTCCACTGTGGATCGTCGCCAAGCGTGAGCTTCAGATTTTTGTTAGCGCAGTCCGGGCACAGCACGCCGTTGTCCTTGGTGAAGTAGAACATTGGGTAGCCTCCGAGGTCGGTGAAGGTTCGCCATTGCCTCCTGATAGGCCTGAGGATATCCTCTTTACTAGCCCAATCCTTCATGACTTCAGCCCAAGCCGTTTTGACTGGGTACGATTGCCTTTCGCGGAAAAGTTTATTGCTCCACGGGTACTTCCTGGAGAATATGAAGTCGATGTAAAGCCGCGGTCTGTTCATCCTGTCCTCCCTAAAATGTGAGATTTCACTTTCCTACAGCATCGAGAATCCCAGAACAATCGCGCTAATCACAACCATCAAAACCAGGATTTGTCCAATGATCGTTTCTTCGTCTCTTTTGGCTGCGAGTTGTGCCCTTTGTTTTAAAACGGTGGTGGAAACGTAGTTCACGAAACCACCTCCACTCTCTCGCTCCGAAGATCGACCCAAGCCAATCCATCGTTAAACTGCACCAGAACCATATCCGCTACTTCTTCAAGGCAGGTTCCTACTCCGGTTCCTGCGACGAAAACCTTTTGATTTTTCATTTTGAGGCTCCTTTAGGTTAAAATGTGAGAATTCACTTTTCCATCAAAATTCACTTCTGAATACTTCAGGGCATGAAAATAGCCACGGTGTAAGGGTAGCCGTAGTTCATGTACCAATCCCAAGTCGTTTTGATCCTTCTTGTTTTGCCTGATTTTAGTTTGACTTCGCAGATGATGGACATTTTTTAGTCCTCCCTCTCGATAAATTCCTCGGCCAATTCCTTGGAGCGGAAGGCACTCAAGCGCTCGTACCTTCCCGACTCCATATTCCACTTCTCGACAGCTACCCAGCCGATCCCGGTAAGTGGTGCAGGTACGATTCTGTAAAGCGGGATTTTTACATATTTCATTTTGTGCCTCCTCCCGTTTTAGCGTACAACTCCTCGCAGGCACGGCAGTTGCAGTGGTACATTATCAAGTGCCTTGCCTGCATCTGTGCTAGGAGCATGACACCGCCCTGCCCTGGATTTACACTCGCTGTGTGGGCTATTTCAAGAAGCAACTTTACTTCTTCGTGCGCTCGGCATGTACTCATTTTTTAGTCCTCCCCTAAATGTGAAGTTTCATTTTTCCTGCCCAGGCGCCCACTCGTAAATAACCTCAGCCTTTTCTCCAGCGTGAAGCCTCCAAGTCTTGCCGTCGAAACCAGGCACAACTCCCATCTCCCACAACTTCTGGCAAGGTTCCCAAGGGTTAGGGCCTAGTTTTTCAGCATATTTCCATTCGGTTATTTCGGGGAAGAACGAGGCAGTGTAGGCCCACACCGAGTCCCCCACCGAGTCCCCCACCGAGTCCCCCACCGAGTCCCCCACCGAGGCCCGCACCGAGGCCCGCACCGAGGCCCGCACCGAGGCCCGCACCGAGGCCCGCACCGAGGCCCGCACCGAGTCCCGCACCGAGGCCCGCACCGAGTCCCGCACCGAGGCCCGCACCGAGTCCCACAGCTTCAGTAACTCGACCATCTCGGGCGTCACTTCAGGAGCGACAGGAATTTGATTAAACGGGTGAAAGATCTCCTTGATTCGCAAGGAGGGAACAATCGTTATAAAGTCGATTTTCCGGAGTTTTCTCTCTACGACTTCCGAGTCATCCTTTCCGTTGATTTGATCAATGGTGAATTTTCCGGTGAGAGGATTGAACTCGTATTTGTTCATCCGGTCCTCTTTGTCTCCTCTGAAGCCGAAGTAATCAGCTATGGATGAGTGAGAGTCGGGCTCGTAATCAAGTTCGCCCGAAAGGCACTTCTTTCTGAGTTTCCAATCGAAATACCAGATGTTACCCTGTCCGTTCGAGATGCAGCTAAAGAATTCGCACATTTTACTTTTCTCCTTTTTTGGTTGATATGTTAAACAGCAGGTTCCTTCAGTACCAATTAGGAAAATCAACGTCTGCGGTGAAAACCATATTCGGATAATCTTGTTTGAGTGCTTCCAGTCGGCAGAATATAGCGTGGCGCTCACCTTTCATTTTAATGAACAAGTGGGATTCACCTACTAGTGGATAAGGGTATGCGTAGATTCTAGCAATCATTTTATTTCTCCTTTTAGGGTTGAAACCACAAGCAACCTCAATTTTCCAGCGAAGCAGGTAACCTGATGAAACCTGCGGTCAATTCATAAAAATGTGAAATCTCATATTTCAAAACCACCGCAGCCAAACAGCGGTAGCTATAACCATCAGAAGCCAAACAGCAGGCAGTCTCATAACGTCCCTCCGTGCTTCCGGATAATCTCCCGGACAACTTCCAGAGGGACGTATCCAAACACGTTCGAGCCTTCGCCAGCTTGAAAGGGCAAGAGGAGTTCTTCCGGTTGACTGGGGAAGCCAACTTCCACCTCGCTATAGCAAGAGAGCTTGAAAAAGTCCAAAGTTTTGGGGCAGCAATAATGCCAGTCGCTAGCTTGAGCACTAAACATAAACCCGTCTTTGCACACGATTTCAGGGAATAAGTGTCTGGAAGTCCTGTGGGGCAATTTGATTTCAATTTTGGTGGGCATTTGGATCTCCTTTGTAATTATGGGCGATTTCCGAAATGGGCGGTTAGGGGTAGTGGTGGAAACCTTTTGGAAACCTTTGTCTTGGCGTTTATAGGGCATTTAGAGAATTCAGTCAAGCATTTTAATTCGGATATGAGTTCTTAGTGGAATGTGAAAATCCACATTTCTTTGAGTTTTGATGGGCGAATGTTAAATTATGCATTTCTGCATAAAAATTGTCGCGACCTGGAATGGCTGCAGGAAATGGTCAGGTTTCCAGCGAAGCTTTTTACACTGAGGAAACCTGCGGGTTAGGTTAAGTCGAAACGCAGGTTCCTCAATTTTCCAGCGAAGCTTTTTACACTGAGGAAACCTGCGGTTTGAATTGGTTTGGAATCAGGATTATTCAATTTTCCAGCGAAGCTTTTTACACTGAGGAAACCTGCGGTTTGAATTGGTTTGGAATCAGGATTATTCAATTTTCATCAGGTTTCCAGCGAAGCTTTTTACACTGAGGACAACTTGAGGAGCGTTGCGGTTCAATTAGGCCGTTTCCCCAAGTTCCAACGCGTTTCCTTTCCTAGATCAAAAAGGATATACGTTGCGCGAAGCGGGATTTATTTGCTTTAGGGATGCCAGCAAAGCGCCCTTAGCCTCATCGACACTGGGGAAGTAGCCTAATTGCAACATCCCCCGCAAAGCCAGGTAGCGCCCGTCGCGGCGAGCGATAGTCAAGTCTACTCCATTAATGGTAGCTTCTAGAAATGCCCCACCAATCACGCCTTTAGTGTAATCGCTTGCATGTTTGAACTTCATTTGTTGCCTCCTTATGCTTTGGTTACGTGCGACAGTATTTGCGCTTTGGTGCTGTAGAGTCCAGGGCGATAACCCTTTGTCTTAACCAGATAAACCTGATCCGCTCCTTTTGCTGCGGGATGTGATGGAGAATCAATTAGGCGCGAGGTGTGACCGTAATCATGCTTTTTGTTCCAAGTGATTGCAAGAAACATTTTGTTGCCTCCTTTTGTCGTTGTCTGGTGCCCTATCTAAAAACTGCAAACATCCGTTCGCAGAGTTTAGAAAATATGAAATCTCACTTTTATTTGTTCCATTTTGTAACACATCCTGGAGTAAATGTGAGAATTCATATTTTCTAAATAGAGCGGGGTAACTCCTTTGCTTCAGAGTTACCCCGCTTTGCCTCAAAATGTGAGAATTCACTTTTCAGAAAATGTGAACTTCACATTTGTTTTCTTTAATCTAATGACTACCAGTGTCGCCACTTGTCTCATACCTTTCCTATCCGGTACACTGTATAGCAAGCGCCGTATCTGGCGTTTAACAGGGTCTTTACATTCAGGTGCGTGGTATCACCTCCCCCGCTTCTAACTTCACAGTTATAAGGGGATATTCCGCCTTTCCATTCTTTTACCTTGTATCGTCGGGTAGACTCCTATCTATAGGGTCTCATGTCTACTATCCTTTGAATTGGTACAAGTCAGAGAATGAACGCGCTTAATCTTGTGGTGAACCCACCGGCGATAGGTAGTAGGTTCTAAAGTTTCATGCCGTAATGCGCGGCATTACTTGCGCCACATAACAGGATGCTAGGCTGTTATGTGTCACGCCTCAATAATCTCAATGAGCGGGGAAATGATGTAAAGGGCTTTCGCTGTAGCTGCTAGGGTTAATGCCTAGCAGCTACAGCGAAAGCCCCTTGCAAGGTATGCAAGGGGCTTAAAGCTCTAGGCAACGGCCTTTTTGGCAGCTTTCATGGCCTTTTCGAGAGCTGCGAAGAGACCGTCGTTACCGGCGCATTTCGTCATGACGGCCTTGACGTAGGAGTCAATGTTAAACTCTTTGGGCTCGGCAGTGTCACCGCTGTTCCTGATGAAGTCAGCAAGGCGTTTCAAGTACTTGCCACACTCGCCCTTGTCGTTTATAGCGTCGGTGTATTTCCTGCTAGGGACATCGGCGCCAGCCTGAACCATGACAGCCCACACAATGTGTGTGTAGCCGGTGACTTTCTCAGGTGCGCCGAAATGCTCGTCGATGGTATCCATCTGGTTTTTGAGCTGCGCCTGCTGTGAAGCGTAGGACCGGCATTCCGCATGTACGTTTTTCATAACTGCAGCTTGTGCTTTGGAACCAATGATTAAAGTTTGCTTTTTCATGATATACCCCTTTGGCCTATGGCCGGTTATTGGTGCTAGGCACCGTGATTAGTAGTGCTCCAGGTAAGCCGCTCGTTTATGTTGATATAGGTATAACATCTACCTTGTTTCAAGTCAATACTATTTTTCACATTTATTTTAAAATAATTATTGTTGTGTAATAGCAAGTACTTATTAGGTCACACCCTACGACATGCCCTAAGTCACACCCTACGACATGCCCTAAGTCACACCCTACGACATGCCCTAGGTCACACCCTACGACATGCCCTAGGTCACACCCTACGACATGCCCTAGGTCACACCCTACGACATGCCCTAGGTCACACCCTACGACATGCCCTAGGTCACACCCTAGGGATCAGCTACGTCCTCACCCAGTGGGGGTGGGGTGAAAGTTCTAATGAGAGCCAGGCGCCCTTACCCATTCACTCACACGCTACGAAGTAAAATTCAGATGTACATACTTTTAGCTTGACACGTAGCGAGTAAAGTGTTAAGGTCTAATCTAGGCAAACAAAGGAGGAGCCTAAATATGGAACGAGTTAAATTAGGAGATACATTCCATTCCTGGACAGTTACAAAAGGACCTATCATGAAGGGCAAAGGTCTCAAGTACTGGACCTGTAGGTGTGTCTGTGGAACCCAGAAGGAGATCCAGCAGTACTCCCTACTGAATGACCGCACTCATAACTGCGGATGCCAAAAGGTTTTTTCCGAAGAAACAAGGAAGCTCCTGTCCGACCTCAGGAAACAGAGACCAGCCCCGAGAGCAAAGGGGTTTACTCAGACTGAGGAGACGAAGGCGAAGATAAGCCAGGGTGCCAAGCTAAGGTGGGAGCAGAGGAAGGCTCAGTCGTGACCCTACCCCTCCTGCTTCGCACTGTTCCAGGGGTTTCCACTTAATCCCCACAGGTTTCCTCAGGTAAAAATGCTTCGCAGTAATCCTGACTGGTACCTGTGGTCTGAACTAGATGAGCCTGTGGTCTGAACTAGATGAGCCTGTGGTTCAACTTAGACCAAACAAAACAAAGGAGCCAACAAAATGAAGACAATATTCCTGAATCACCCAGCCACTCCCCAGGAAGCTACCCAATTCGCCCAGCACCTCCTCCAGAAGTTCCCCCTCAGCCAGACCAACCAAATCAGCATCGAATTTCTTCCCAGGAACTCCATTGGCAAGCTGGCGTACGGTCGTTGCTACTATGTGAAGACCAAGAACCTTAACGTCTGGATCAGGATTGCCCTTGGCTCCTCGAAGGAGAGGCGCCAACTTCCTGATCTGCTCAAGACCCTCGGGCACGAGTACTGCCACGCGCTCCAACACGACCAGGATAGAGATGCTTGCTGTGTCGAGGCTGATGAATTCGGATGGAGGGAGTCCAAAAAGTACCTGAATCTGACCGAAAAGCGGAATTCTGGGAGCAAAAGGGCTGCATGATGGCTTCCTGTTCAGATTTCTGGACTGTTCATAAAAACTGAACGCAGCACAAATCTGAACAGCGCCCCTCCCCTCTTGTACCTTAATGCTTCATATATGATACGTTAAGCCTAGATTTGACCCTTAATGCTTCATATATGATACGTTAGGGAATGTGGGATTTGGATCGGAGGTTGGATTTGCGTTTGCTAAAATTTTGGAAAATAATTCTGACAAAGTATATCCGGAGGACTGGCCTCTGGAGAACCACAGGTTTCCTCAGGTTGGCTTGCTTCGCAGGAGGAATTGAGGATGCTTGTGGTCTGGCTCAGGGACCTGAGGGGAGGATGCTTGTGGTCCGGCTCACGGACCTAAAGAAACCCTGCGTGCCCAGTAACGTAAAAATAAAATTTACAAAACCTACCTGAAATGTAAATTTTATTTTATGTTAGGCCGCTTTAAATTCACGCAGTGCATTCACATCCGAATTTTTCTCTTGACAAACATTCAGAAGTGAATTAAGATGCAATTCATCAAGAGGTCTGCCCGCCGCTAACGGGAGAGGCCTCAATTTTTTGAAGGGAGGCTTAATGAAGCTAACGCAGAACCTGTGGGTACCTACTGGTAATATTTTGGTGGGTGAAGGGTCGAAAGGCTTGCTTGAATTCCTGTCTATTGCTGACTATGGCAAGGACGTGAACCTGAATCAGAACAAGGCAGTTGCGGATGAAACCCCGCTTTTACCACTCTCCGAGAAGTGGGTCATTACGATCTCGACTCAGTATGGCTGCTCGATGGGATGCACCTTCTGCGACGTACCGAAGGTAGGTCCTGGAATAAATTGCACCTACGCGGATCTCCGAGAGCAGGTTCTTGGTGGACTAGCCTTGCACCCGGAGATAACTGCCACCAAGCGCTTGAACGTCCACTTCGCTCGGATGGGTGAGCCTACGTGGAATTCGAATGTTTTGGATTTTGCTCGGAACATCCGTCTGGAAGTCAGGCCTTTTGTTGGTAGGTCACTGGTTCATCCGGTGATCTCCACGATGATGCCTCGGCACAACCGCGAGTTGGGGGCTTTCTTGGCTGAGTGGATGGAGATCAAGAACTACGATTTCCGTGGAGAAGCAGGGCTCCAGATTTCGGTGAACTCTACTTGTGAAGAAGAGCGGGAGAAGATGTTTGGGGGAAATGCTTTGTCGCTGGAGGAAGTAGCTGAAATTGGTCGGTCGCTTGATCGTCCGTGGGGCCGCAAGATCACCTTGAATTTCGCGGTAGCTGGTTACGAGATCGACGCGGTGAAACTGAGGGACCTCTTTGACCCCAGGTGGTTCGTCTGCAAGCTGACCCCGATGCACAAGACGGTTGTTGCTGAGGAAAACGGAATCCGGACCTTGGGTGACTACACCACGCCCTACCCGTACCAGCATCACGCTAAGGCTCTGAAGAAGGTTGGCTTCGATGTGCTGACGTTCATCGCGAGCCATGATGAGGACGCCGGGAGGATAACCTGCGGAAATGCAATCTTGTCTGGAACTTTGCCACACAAATTCACATCTGAATTAAGGAGACCGTTTTGACCGTTAAAGAGTTGATCGCGGAACTTAAGGACATGCCACAGGACGCGGAGATCATCCTGCAGAGAGATGCAGAGGGCAACGGCTACAGCCCTTTGTCCGTAACTGACCCGAACGCCATTTACATCCCGGACAGCACCTACAGTGGGGATGTTTACTCCCTAGACTGGACAGCGAGCGATTGCTGCTTGGAGGAGGAAGAGTGGGAAGAAATGAAGGCCAACCATCCGAGGTGTGTAGTTCTGGTACCGGTAAATTAAGGAGAATGAAATGTCAAAAGTAGTGCTTCACCTACGATCAGGCCAGGTTCTGAATTTTACCTGCGAAGATTTTACCGTCACGAAGAGGTCTGACAACACGATCTCCGCGTTGAGTTGGGAAGGCATCAGCCCCGCCCCTTTGTACCTGCGTCTCGATGACATCAGCGCGGTTATTGTGGAGGAGGAAAAGGATGAGCCTTAAGCCCTACTGGGTCAAGCACCCGGTTCAACTGCGACTAACCGCTTTCGGATTCCTGTTGACTTTGCCAGTTTGGATTCTAGCGTTCGTGGTTCATGCTGCCTGGAAGGATCGGGAAGAGGTTGTGGATTTTGGTAAGACGCTTTGGGACTACATGATTAAGGGAGGTGAGTAGATGTGGTCCCTGTTCAGAACTATGTACCGAATCGTGAAGGACCGCTGGGCGGGGTACGAGGTACAGCAGAAGATATGGTGGCTTGGGTCTTGGCACATGCCGAGTAGCAACACCCACCAAACGTTAGAAGAAGCAGAGGCGTACATCGAGAAGATTAAGTTCGTGAAATATGTGGATTAGGAGACCTAAATGTTAAAACCCTACTTCGTGATGCCCCACTGCCAAAACGGAGGCATCACGCCGATGACCCAAGAAGATGGAGAACTGGCTACTTTTGATTTTTTCGAGGAAGCTTGTGAATCTGCTGAGGACAACCTTTTGGGTTCCCACTTCGGCTTCGAGGTTTTTGAGAGAGGCTGTGGGGAAATTTAAAACAAAGGAGATTAAAAATGGAATGGTATCACGTTTATTTGTTCACGAGGTTGGATAGTCTGCATGAAGTGTTCTGCTTCCTCGGAATATTTTTGGGGGTACTCAGCGTCATAGCCCTAGTGTTTCTGCCTCTTGTGCTACATGAAGTGCAGTCCACGGGGGATGTCAAGAAGGTCTATGCTGCTTTGATCGGAGCATCCCTCTTCTCCTGTGCAGGAGCATTAGCAATCCCAACGCAAAAGGAAGTTGCTGTGATTTACCTGCTACCGAAGTTGGCAAAGTCCGAGTTTGCTTCCGAGGCACAGAAGATGCCGACCGACGCTGCAAAACTGCTGAGATTGAAGCTGGAGCAGTACATCGCTGAGATCGACCCGGTGAAGGAGGCAGTGAAGAAATGATTTGGCTTGTGAGATTTGGATTGGCTTGGTCTTACTGTGCGTTCGCTTTATGTACTGCGGTGTTTTGTGAGGATCTTCTTAACGGCGCGTACATCCTTGCCTTGTTGATGCTAGTGTGCCTCGTGATAAATGCTGTGTGCGTAGCGAGTTATACCAACACGCTGGGTTATGAGAAAGAGCAGGAGGCACAGAAGTGAGCAAATGTACTTGGGTCGATTGCCTAGAGATAGGGATCAACCCGCAGTTTTCTAAAGACGGCAAAGAGTGGGCCTGTCTGTGTGATGAGCACCACTTGAAGTTGGAAGGGGATTTGGCTTCTCTTGATGCTAAGAGAATTTTGTCGTCATGGGTGAAGGCTCAGGGTGGGGCTGCGAAAGCGGCGAGGAGGGTTTGATGAACCACTTAATCACATTTGAGGCTGACCCTCGATATAACATCCGGGTTTCAGGGCATTGGGAGCTTGGTACAGTGGATCTCCTACAAGGAGATAGGTGGGTATCAATTCCTGCATGTGTGATTCAGAAGTTAATCGGGATGTTGCAGGATGAACTCAATGAGTTCGAGAGGCTGGACCGAGAGGTCGAGCAGTACTGTGCCTACTATGAAGCTTATCTGAGTGACCCCATGAGGATGACCAACCAAAAGTTCTACGCAGTAGGCGCCCTGCACAAATCGGTGCTCGCTAAGATCAGTGGAGAGGAGTTATCAATTCCGCTCTCTTGGCGCGACGGGATGCTCGGGATGATGCCTGTTTTTAGCAGTCTGGAAGCGGCTGAAGCGGAGGCAGGAGGTAAGTTCGAGGTGATTGAGTGTGGGGAGGTGTCAAGATGAGTTGGACTGACTGTGTTTGTGAGGAAAACGAGAACCACAACGACATCTACTCCGAGTGCCTCCTGTGCGAGATCGGGAGGCTGGGTGAATACTCTGCTTTTCAGGGTAGGGAGATCTCAAGACTGGTGGAGGAGAATAGGCTTCTAAGAGATCAAGTTGCTCGTCTGCAATCTTCTACCGGTGCCTGTGAGATGATCAGGAAGGACCAGATGATTGATGAGTTGACCGAGTTGGTGCGAGAAGCGGCTCCGGTTTGTTGGGCTTCTTGGCGTGATTACGAGAAGGCAGCCTCTTGGGAAGCTAGAGTTGCGAAGTTTCTTGGTGCACAAGTAAATTCAGATGTGAATTGAAAAGGAGATTTAAATGTCAAGTTTTACGAAGAAGGGCCTTTCGTTAAAAGAAGGCGACAAGGTGATGTGGGATGGCCTCCTGGCAATCGTAGTCGCGGTAGCTGAGGAGGATGTGGGGTGCCCCTACAGGGTATTCAGCGAGAAGCATGAGATTTCTGGGTGGGTGAGCGGGGAGGTTTTGGAGTTGGTTGAAATGGCTAATTATGAAGCGCCTGCGGTCGAGTTGCTGAAGGTCGGGGATTTTGTGCGAACGCATCGGGGCAAGGGAGTTCTGTTTAAGTTGGATTCTGCCGACAAGAGGATGCCTTATTGCGTCGCAATATTTGGGCGCTGTATAGATTGGTTCGCTTACGACGAAGTGACCTTCCTCTCCCGACCTGACTATGGCATGGAGGTTTAGATGAAACCTGAACTTGGAGATAGGGTTCAAATTAAGCAGTACTTCTTGAACAAGGAAGGGCTCATTTTTAAAGTCCCAAGTGAGACCTCCACTCTCTACAACATTGGACTCGAAAACGGGACAGTGACCTATGCCGAGGAGCACGAAATCACAATTCTCTTTCGGCCTGAGTACCGCTATGTCACCCGAGGTCTCTGCAAAGTAGGCGATCTGGTTGACTGGGAGGGGGAGCGCTGTTTGGTTGTAGGGCTTGTGGCCCTGGGTGAGTATGCCTACCAAATTTGTAGGTTGCAGTACAAAGGAGCGGCTCTGACTTTCGCTAGAGAACAGGATTTGAGCTTGGTTCATGCAGCGGAGCATCCGGAGGTTGTGGTGGCTGCTACTGAAGCTACTGACGTCGAGCCTGCAGGTTGGTGGGGTTACAATTCTGAGGTGCCTATGCCTCCTGCACCACCTGTGTTCACGGAGGCAGATGATGACGACCTCCCATTTTAGACTACTCCCCTGCCCCTTCTGCGGAAGTGAGGCAGAACTTGAAATCGAAGAGGATCACCACGGCGAGTACTTCAGCTTGGGCTGCTCCGACTACGGGTGTCATGGGCACTGGGCCTTCTACACAGAGCCTACCGAAGACACGCCGGTTGAAGAAGCAGTCGCAAAATGGAACCGGAGGGTTGCGTGAGCGGAGACCTATTTTGTAACTGCGACTTCACTATCTCTCGGTTACAGGCTCAACTGGAATTGACGAGGAAAAGGGAAGCCGAACTTGAGGTGCTGTTGAAGGACTGCCAGAAATTAGCAGAAACCTACCGCGTTTTTACACGGAGAACAATTCAGACAAAGGAGACAAGTTGAGAAATATAGCAAAATGTGCCCTCTGTGGTGACATCATCGAGTCCACATACAGGCACCATTTTATTTCCTGCAAGTGTGGGGAGATAGGGGTGGATGGAGGGACGGATTACCAGAGGGTGTCCGCAAGAAATTTTGCGAATGTCCTTGAGTTGACCGAAGAAGAAATCGCTGCGTGGGATTCGGTGCCTACTGGTAGGCTGGAGGGGTGGCTTTATCAAAACGGAGTGATCTGGGCGCGGATCTACGACGACAAGCTGAAGAGGTTCTTCGATGGAACCGAGATATCGACTTCTCCGGTTGTTTCCCCTGCGAAGGACCGTAAAGAGGGCAAGGTGATCCAGACCAGAGGCAGCACTTACCTTCTTGGTAAGAAGTTTGTTCAGAAGAAGGATTGGGCGGCTGAGGTTGCTGAAGAAGCGGCTGAGGTTGGAGTCGGCGTGGTTTAATTTGGGTAGGGCGTAGGGATTCCTGCGCCTTTTCCTATTCAGATGTGAAAAGGAGTCCTATGAGCAGAGCAGAGCAGAGCAGAGCAGAGCAGAGCAGAGCAGAGCAGAGCAGAGCAGAGCAGAGCAGAGCAGAGCAGAGCAGAGCAGAGCAGAGCAGAGCAGAGCAGAGCAGAGCAACCGCGATTTACGGTTGCTTGGTTCAGTGCAGGAGTGTCCAGCGCAGTAGCAACTAAACTGATGATCGACGAAATCGACCGGATCATCTACACCCATATCGACGACCAGCATCCGGACACCCTGCGCTTTGTGAAGGAGTGCGAGCAGTGGTTTGGTAAGGAGGTCGAAATCCTACAGTCTCCTTACAAGAACGTGGAGAATGCCTGTCGAATGTCCGGAGGGCGTGGTTATATCAATGGTCCCGGAGGAGGGGCCTGTACCAAGTTCCTCAAGCGAAGAGTCCGGAAGGAATGGGAACTCGACTACGAGCGAAACTTTCAACTCAGATATATCTGGGGGATGGATTACGGCGAGAAGCACCGCTGCGAGAGGCTGAATGAGACCATGCCTGACTACGAGCACGTCTTCCCGCTGGTTGACCACGAGATGACGAAGGAGGACGCCCACAAGGTGCTGTCAGCCAGTGGTATCAAGAGGCCCATCATGTATGAACTCGGCTACAGCAATAACAATTGCATCGGGTGCGTGAAGGGAGGCATGGGCTATTGGAACAAGATTCGAGTTGATTTTCCGGAGGTGTTCGAGGCTCGGGCTAAGATGGAGCGGCTAGTTCAGGCTTCCTGCATTAAAGGTGTTTACCTGGACGAGCTTGATCCGGAACGGGGCAGACATGAGAAGCCTATTGTAGGTGACTGCGGGATTCTTTGTGAGGTGCTGGCGCTGTAGAAAAAGCCCTTGGGTCATCCCCAAGGGCTTTCCTTTTATAAATCAGAAAACTTCTCTCCGAATTTATCAGCATCCTTCCTTCGCTGTTCCCGATCCACGAATGAGTACTTCCTGCTCATGTTGATATCGCTGTGATCGAGGAAATCTGCGGTTTTCCTAATGTCCTGTGTAGCTTGGTAGTAGAAGGTCCCGGCTGAGTGCTTGGTATCGTGGAAGCGCTTGTCTTCGAGCCCCGCTTCCTTTTTGACCTTCTGGAAAATGTTGTCCCAGTAGGATCTGGAGATGGGCACTTCTTTAGTTTCGCCGCAAAAGAGCCAAGGGCTTTCCTGTTCCTTCTTGGTTAGCCCCTCCAAGTAGGAATCCAGTAGGCTCCTAAGCCGAGGGATCATGTCCAGATAGTGCGTGTAGTCGCCACGCTTCCTCTTGCTCGCGGGGATGGCTAGAAGGTTTTCCTGGAGGTTCAGGTATTCCTTTTTTAATGAGCAGATGGTTTTTCTCCTGAGTCCTCCGAACGCCCCAAATCCAATTATTAACGAAGCCCTTTTATCTACGAACTCCGCAGCCTCAAATAGCCTCGTCAATTCACCCACCGTGTAAAATTTGTCCTCCCTAGAATCGTTCTCAGGCCATGCAGAAACCGCCTGAAGCTGATTATATTCCAGGTACCTCGTGTTATCCGGAGCTACGATCTTGGACTTCACGAAGCAGTTGATCATGTTGATGAGGGTTGACCTGGCACGGTTCACGGTCGAGTTTGAGTGTTTCAACTCGTCGCGGCAGTAGACCATGTAGGATTGGAGGTGCTGAGGCAGGAGGTCCACTACATAGACCGGGAGGCGGTCTGCAAGTTGCTTTGGGAGTGGCTTGTCCGACTTCCAACTGAAATCTCGGAAGAATGGAGTCAGGTTGCAGTTCAACCTCTGGACGTAGAAGGCGCGGGTGTCCTCGTTGGAGAGGCCTTGGAGGTAGGCGGTGTAAAGCTCTGCGGCTCGATCCCAGGTGAGCTTTTCCTTCTTCTGGTTCAACTTGAAGCGGTCGTCTACGATCTGGCCCAGGACTTGGTTGAGCCGGTCTTCCGCCTGTTTCTTGTGGATGCTGATTTGCTCCGCAATTTGCTTCCCCTCGAAGGAGTAGGAGACGCTCCAGAATTTGTCTGCTTCATTTGAGGTGCTCCCGCACTTCTTGCATGGAGGCAACTTCTTAGGAGGATCTGTGAACCGCTTCCTGGACCCACATTCGTAGCACCGGACCACCTTAAAAATCGAACCCTTTTCTCGCATGAGCTTTCCTCCTTGGTTGAAATATAATTCAGACGTGAATGGAAGTCAAGCCCTTCGCTGCAATATTTGAGCAATAATTGAGATTTCCCGAGTGTTCCCTATATTGGTTAAGTGGCTGGATTTGGTACTTTTATTTTATGGATTAGCTAGTTATCAATTCAGACGTGATTTTAAATGCAGGATGTGATTTAAGGAAGTCTTTGTAAATCGGTTGGTTAGAGGATTTGAGGCATTTCTGTTGATAAACCAAAGGCCCTCTTGAATCAAGAGGGCCTTTTGATAACTGACTGATTTTATTACTTAATTCGGTTTTACCAAATAATTCATTTGTGAATCAGAATCCGTTGCCTTACCGCTTGGCGACACCCCTATTTCAACTACTTACGCCATTTATTTTTCCTTAGCAATAGTCTGTCAATAATTGAATCCGAATTCCTGATCAACAAAAAATGCCCTACCTCGCTTCGGTGAGTCGCAAGATAGGGCATTTTGAAATTCATGTCAATATTCTTTTTCGTCTTTTTTTAGGCACGGGGTCTTGCCTGGATGCTTGATGAAGTGACTTCAATTCCTCCAGGAGGATTACCGGGTCAAGCTGCCATCTTCCCCTTGGCCCAGTCTTCCACCCCGTAAGTTCGCCAAGTTCCAGCTTTCCCTTCAGCCAGCGGTCGGATTTGTTTATTTTCAGAGAGGCTTGTTTCAGGCCAATCAGCAGGGGCTCTGGTCGGTTGGGGCTGAGGGCTTCGATGGCCGCTTGGAGAATTTTTAATGTTGCTGCGTGTACCTCGGCCTGAGCCTGGAGGAGCCCGAGGAGTGCTGCTGGGTCTGCTTGAATCTGCACTGGAAATGCCCTCCTGCAATAGTCTTGCAATTATTGAACTGGATTCTTTTGTTATTTCGGCTACTTCCAAGGAGTCCTGCTGATTATTTTTGGTTTTGCCAGCCCGATTACCTCTTCCTCGACTAAGCGGGTAGCTTGTTCGCTGGAGGCTGCTTCGATTAATAAAATGCTGGATTTCTGGGTAGTTGGGTCCACAATCTCAACCTGGAAAAGCATGTGATTCTCCTAATTTCTACTTCCAAGGCCACTTGAAGATTGGGCTTGAATAATTCTCCCTGAAAAACTTCCAGGAGGCAAAATGGGATCGGCAGCAGAAGTCCAATTTGTACTTCTTGGAGTAGATCCCCTTGTGGCTGAATTGGGAGTGGCACCGGGCGCATGTTGGCATTTTTATGAACCTCCTACTTCGATCCTACGCTTCACCCTCATAAGTAACAAGTTGGAAGCACCTACGTGGATTCTTGATGCAGGCCACTTCAGGCGATTCGGTTGAGCACTCGGACTGCGACTTGCAGTAGAAGCAGCACGTATGGTTCTCCTTGAACGGATCGTAAGGACAGCAGGAGGATTTGCAACTGGCTATCATTCCCCACCTCCATACAAATCTTTAGCCCACCCAGAGCCCTTTAGGATAAAAGTAGGTGAAGAGACGGCGCGGTGCATGAAATTACCACAGGCGCACATTTGGAACCCCTCGAAGCCGTAGGCTTCTCGAACCTCCCTAGTTTTACTACATTTGCTGCATTTGTACTCGTACAGAGGCATTTTGGTAAATCTCCTATTCGGATATGAATTGTTTGGGCGAAACGAAAGGCCCCGCTAAAGCCCTCGATACACCCTTTGAAGAGGATGTTACATCAGGTCAGGCTCGGTGTCAAGAAAATAATTCACATATGAATAAAAATTCACTTGACAAATGACGAAAGTGTGATACAATTTTTAATGAGGGAGTGTACCCTCAACAATTCAGATGTGAATGGGAGAAGAGGAATGGCGATGGTCGAGATTAAGCCGGAAAAAGTCAGGAAGGATAACAAGAACCTTTACAGGATGGAGGGGAGGGGAAAAGAGTTAGATCGTGATCTGAAGAAGCTTAGAGGCAAGAATCCTGACTATGAAGAGATTGGGGCACTGATTGAGTACTACACGGTACTGAACTACGGAAGCGTTGATGTCTACGATGAATTGATCTTCAGGATGGATATGGAAAAATTCAAGTCGAGTTTATCTGAAAGCAACCAAAAAGTTCTGGATATGCTCACTGACCACATCCCAGTGAAAATCATTGCCGAGGACCTGCAACTCCCGGTTAAGACCGTCTACAGCAAAATGTATAAGTTAAGAGACATGCTCGAAGATTATTTCAAGGAGGAATAATGGAAGAAGATAAAATACTCGGCACCAAATCAATCGTACCGAAGGACACCGACGCTTTCGAATTAGCGGATTTTGAAACACCGCTTTCAACTTCAGCAGTACCGAATGTTTTGTGGAGCATCGAGAAGCACAAAGTTGCTCAACTACTGGCTTTGTCTGGGTTCTCTAAGGCCCAGATCAGCCGAGAAACAAAGGTTCCTCTTGGAGCCATCAAGAAGTGGCAGGAAAGCCAGGAGTTCCGTGACTACGTAAACCAGTTGGTCCTCGAATCAGCAAATCTCATGAAGGCCACCCGCCTGCAGATCCTGACCAAAATCCTGAACGCCAGAATTGACGAAGCGGAAAAAACTGACGACTACGCCCGCCTCTCCAAAGCCGACACGGTGGACATCATCAACGCGATCCGGAAAGAGACTGTTGAGGATGAGGAGAAGAAGGAGTCGAAGTACGTTCAGATCCTGGAGAAGATGGTGGAATTGACCCACCAACCAAAAACAATTGTGAACAGTTAGGAAAAAAGGGCCAATTTTCCTCATATTAGAATATGAAATCAAATTTCAATATCTTTTACGGGGTCCTTAAATGAATGCTTTTTTAGCCAAGATATTCGGCAACAGGCCTGGCGTCATTTTCAGGCTTTACATGGCAGCAGTGCTTTTTCAGTTTTCACTTCTCAGTTTCGCCTCAGTCGATTTGGCGGCTACGAATGATCTCTGCTTTGGTGCTTTCAACATGGCGCGGGATATCTCCTTCTGGCTCGGCGTGTTTTCATCGCTGGGTGCCTGCAGTTTGGCTTTTAGAAGCAAATACGTGAACTGGCCGCTAGGCATCCTACTCAGTGAATCAGCCGCAGTCCTCGCCTTCGTCACCCTCAGCTATGACTACTTGACCCGCAAGCCTCCGATCATCGCAGGTAGCGTTCTCTCCGTAACCGCCTCTATTTTCCTGATTGGAGGCCTTATCTATGAGCGAAGAAATCCTTAATTACAAAATCGAGCAGCTCGTAGAGCGAGTAGAAAAGTTGGAGGAGCACCACGAAAGGTGCGCTCAGCCGGAAGAAGGAACTCTGGCTTTGATGAAGGAGAGCTTGAAGCAGGACATAGGCAAGGTGGAGTCGAAGTTTAATTGGCTCATCACCTTGATTCTGACCACTGTGCTGGGAGCCCTAGTGACCATCTTTTTAAGTAAGATGGGGTTTAATTGATGGATGCTAGAACCCGAAGTAGAAGTAAGAAAAAGGTTACCAGGAAAAAACCAGAAATTATTGAGTACATGCAAATGCGGGGGCGGATAACCGTTCCCGCCTTCATCGACATCCTCAACGAAACCGATGCGGAATTTGAGCCCCACGAAGGACAGTGGCCGATCATCGACGCTTTTGAGGAGCGTATCCCTCCTAGTTCAGAGACGCTGGAAGTTGGAGCTGCTCATGGGCTGAATCTTGATTTCGAGTACCGCTACCAAGTTCTTGTGGTCGCGGCGGGTCGAAGATTCGGGAAATCAGAGATCGCCTCTATTCTTGGGGCTGCTGAGATGATGGTTCCCAATGCTAAGGTGCTCATCGTCTCCAAGACCACCGAGAACTGTGAGATCATCTTCAACAAGATCAGGCTCCTGCTCATAAATCTGCTGGGTCGCGAAGAGATCATAGCAGACCGCGCTAAAGACATGGAGTTAGAACTGAGCAACGGCTCCAGCCTTCGTGTCGCCGGAAAAGATAACGTGGAAAGTAAGTTGGGACGGGCGCTGTCTCTCCTGATACTCGATGAAGCTAAATTGTACTCGAAGAAGCTCTACGAACAGATTTTATCGCCAATGCTTGCGGACTACGCTCCATACTCCCGGACGATCCTAATTTCATCCCCAGAAAATAATTGGTTCGAGGACTACTATAAGCGCGGGCAAGATGTTGAAAGTATTAGGTTTTCTGCTTTCTGGTCGATCAACATGCCCACCCACACGAACCCAACCATCAGCCGTAAATGGCTGGAAGAACAGAAAGCCACGCTTCCTCCTGACCTCTACGACCAAGAGATTCTAGGCCTCTTCACCTCTAACGCTGGTTTGGTTTGTAGGGAGTTTTCTAAAGAGCGGAATACTTATCGCCCCGAGGAGTACCCATTCCTCTACGAGTGGCTTCATTCGGGAAATGTCATCATCAACATGATCGACTCAGGCTACTCGCACTATTTTGCGTCGGTCTGGGTCATGTACGTCGAGGAGTTGGACACCTACTTCGCCTTCGCTGAGTACGCCAAGAATAAGACCCTGACATCCGAGCACGCTCGCTACATCAACGAGTTCGAGACTGAGAACGACCTCCAGGTTGATATCCGGTTCGCTGACCCCGCAGCCAGTCAGCAGTTGGCGGACTTCACAGAGTACGACCTCTACTTCAACAAGGCTGCGAAAGTACTCAGGGAGACCATCAATAATATCAATTCACTCTTCTTCCAGACCAGTGAGATCACAGGTAAACCGAGGCTCCTCATAAGCACTGAATGCCCTGAACTGATCAGGCAGCTTTCCTCGGTTATTTGGAAAACCGGCAAAGAGGACGAGCAGACTAAAGAACAGTCGGCTCAGGGAATCAAGCCTTTCATTCCAGACAAGGATGGCCCAGTCAGCGGAGGCAACAAGACTGACTGGGACCTCTTCGACGCCTTTCGTTATGGCCTCTTTTCATTCATCAAAAACAATAGGGTTGATGCGACGGTAATCACAACTGAAACCGGGAACCAACGAGACGCCTCCGAAGATGAATTCGACGAGATGCTGTACTCACGAGGATGGTTCCGGTTCAGTGACTCCGTTTAACCCAAAAGGACACCAAATGGGATGGTTCTTCAAAGAGAGAGCACATCAGCCTAGTGTGGCTGTGTACTCGACTCCTCCGCGACACACGATTGACTACTCAGGCAAAGAAAACCCCGCAGATAAAATTACGTACACCGGCATCGGCCAAACGAAATACGCGAGTGGACTGCCTCCTTCCATCTTCGACAACCCGATCACAGCGGTTCGCTCTTATCCGGTGGTCTACTCGGTCATTTCAGCAATTTCCGACGCCATAGCTGGGTTGAACATCAAGGTCTATCAGCTTAAAGGCGGGCAGCGAACCGAGGCAATGGACCACCCCTTCTACAAAGTTTTCTCGAACCCCAATCCTTACCAAGGATCGTTCGAGTTCCTCGAAGAACTTGAGCAGGGCCTGGATACTTGCGGGAACGTCTACATCCTGAAGGAACCGGGGCCAAATGGGGTCGAACTTTACATCCTCAATCCGAAGTACGTCGCGATCCTCCCTGATCCCACCATCAAGGTCAAGGCATACCGCTACTACATCAACGGGCAGTCTATGGATTTCCCCCCGGAGTCCATCATCCACATCAAGTACAACGACGTGGATGATCCGTACTACGGGATGCCTCCTCTGGCTACTGCGACCGACGTAATCACTTTTGAGAAGAACCGCATCGCGTTTGCCAATCAGTATTTTGTGAACGGCGCGATTCCGGTTGGGGTCCTTGAGACGGAGCAGGTTCTCGGTGAGACTCTCTTGAAGAAACTCAGGAAAGAATGGAGCGGGATTCACCAAGGGGTGAGTAACGCCCACAAAGTGGGGATTCTTCAAGGCGGGTTGAAGTATCGTGCAGTGTCTTCTCCGATCAAGGATCTGGATTTCCCTGGTTTGAAGAAGATGTCCCGAGAAGACATTTTGGCAATCTTCAAAGTGCCTGAGTCCATTCTTGGTAATCAGGAAGGTACCGGCGCCAAAGAAGGTAAGGACGCAGTGGTCGCCTTCTGGCGCCAGTGCATTATCCCTAGGCTTCGTAGGATCGAAAGCGGTCTGAATCGCGGCCTCCAGATCGAGATGTTTGGGCAGGGCACGTTCGTCTTCGAGTTCAATTTGAAAGATGTCGTAGCTTTGCAGGACGACCGTGAGAGCCTGTCGAAGTACCTCCAGACGCTGGTAGGTAGTTCCATCATGACTGCCAACGAAGCTCGCGCAGTCATAGGCCTGCCTTTAAGTAAGGACCCCACTGCTGACGTTCTGATGGTCAACAACAGTCAATTCGGGAATGCCTTGATGCCTGTTGGAGACGTAGGAAATCAAGGTGCAGGTTCTAACGACAAGAAGCCTGGAGCAAAACCTGGAGGGACCAAACCGGTGAACGGAGAGAAGCCAAAGGCTAAACCTGCGGCTTAAGTATTCATATCTGAATTTAGGGAGAGGTATGCAGGGAGAAAAGAGGGTTTGTAAAAGGTGTGGTGAGGAGAAGTTGGTTGCCAGTCAGTTTAAACCAAAAGGCCGTTTTTGCTTTGATTGCCTGCACAAAAAAGAAAAAGAGTGTACCGCTAAGTGGGCAGCAGGACATAAAGAGCACTTACGAGAATATTGTCGAGAGTACTGGGCTGCCCGTCTTGCGGATAATCCAGAATTGAGTGCACAAAAGAGCGCGAGGCGTAGAGCAGCCAAGTTAAATGCTATAGGAAACTTTTGTGCCGAAGATATAAACCTACTTAGGCAGTTACAGGACGATTCATGTGCGTACTGCGGTAGTAATCTTGCGGAAAATTGTGCTGCTGACCATATATTTCCAATTTCAAAGTACTTTTATAATGGTCCTGAAAACATACAGTTGCTTTGTAGGTTTTGTAACTCTAGCAAGAATGATAAAGATCCTTACGAATACGAGAGCAAAATGGGGTTTGTAAGTTCGGAGCGATTAGAAAAGTTGGACGCAATACTGGCTTTGATTGAGCAGGCACATAGCGGTATGGGCGTGGAGAATTACGAAATATGGCGCCACGACATCAGGAATGAGATTGCTTACGAAAACTCAACAAATGGGACATTTGACTATCCACCAGACCCTGCTTACTACGAACCTCGATACACCTACGAGATGTGGGGGCACACATAAGGTTAAAAACTTATTTTTAAGAATAATAACCCAAAAATACCCATATTAGGTGATAGGTACATTAAGGAGAATTATGGAAAATAAAACGTTCAACCTCTTGACCAAATTTGAGGTCAAAGCAGCGACATCCCCTCCTCATGATCCTGAGGCGTGTGACACAGGAGATTCCGAAGTAATCAAGATTGCGGGCTACGCTAACTTTGCTGGGGCTGTTGATGAAGGTGCTCCCCTAGTGGATCTTTCGGGCGATGTGATCGTACCATCAGGGATAGACGTAACGATCTGGAAGAAGAACCCTCAGATTCTCCTTCAGCACAATCGACAAGCCACCATTGGCAGAGGCATTTCCGTAGTCAAGAAGAAAGACGGTCTTTACATCGAAGCCGAGATCCACAAGGGCGCTATGGACGATGAGGACTTTTACAGAATCAAGTCCGGGCTCCTCTCCTACTTCTCTGTGGGCTTCCGCACCGTTGCAGCTGAGTACAAAAAAGTCGGAGACCGACAGGTCTACTTCATCACCAAGTCCCTCCTCCTGGAATGCAGCGTCGTGGGAATCCCATGTTGTAGTGACGCATCCTTCCAAATTATCAAATCCCTCCCTGACGATGGAGGTTTCTACGCGGGTGAACTAACAGGAAAAATTTGTCCCACCATTGAAAATGAAAACCAAGAACAAAAAGGAGTAGCAATGAAATTGACTATGAAATTCAGGGACACATTGGGCGAGGAAGAAGCCAAACGCCTTGAGGGACTAGGGCTGGGCGACAAGCTCGATGAATCGGTTGAGGTAGACCCTAAAGCCTATTTTGACACCCAGATCAAGGCTGCTATGGGCGGTGACAAGATGCGTGGGATGGTTAAGGACATCTGCCGCGAATGCCTCGACGAAATGATGTCTGAGATGAAGAAAGAGGCTCCTACCGAGACCCCTGAGGAAATCCCGGAAGAGGAAAAAGAGGCGCCCGTTGAAGAGGAACTCAGCGAGGAAGACGTGACCGTCATGAAAGAACTGCTCGCGCAGATCGAAGAAATCAAAAAGGCACTCGACTAAGAGAGCACAAACCAAACAGGAGATATCCAAACATGAGTAAAGAAATTCTTGAGCAGCTCCAGGGCGAAGTCGCCAACCTCACCAAAACTCTGGCTGATAAAGTCAATGCAAGCCAGACTGCAGAAGTCAAAGAACTGGGTGATAAACTGACCGCTCTCCAGGCTCAGATGACTGAGAAGCGTCACCAGTTCGCGGTTGACCAGCATGTCACCAAGGAGAAGTCGGTTGAACTCGACCGCAAGATGGATGAGCTGTTTATCGCATCCCACATCCTGCGTACCGAATCCGGGCACCTGAATAAAGACGCCTACGGCGCGATCCTCACTATTCCGGAGTACCGGGACGCGATCAAGGCAAGCGGCTTTACCGTCGATGCCCAGACCACCACGGGTTCCGCTACCGGCCTTGAGTTCATCCCTACCGCTTTCTCCAGCACCCTGAAGGAAGAGATCTGGCTGAAGCTGGAAATCGCCAACCTGTTCTCCCGCATTAACATGCCTGCCCCGACCTTCGTGATGCCGTTCTCTCCGGGACGTGGCATTGCTAAAGGCGTTGCTGAGGGTGGTGCTCCGACCAAGGTTAAAGCAAGCACCGCGAAGCTGACCTTCAACAGCCAGAAAATCATGTCCAACATCGAGTTCACCGACGAGTTCGAGCAGGACAGCATCGTGTCCGTGCTGCCGTTCATCCGCAAGCAACTCATCGACGGCTTCGCGCTCGCTCAGGAAACTATGTCCCTGAACGGTGACAAGAACGACACGCTGCTCGCCAACGGCGCCTACGCCTCCGATGACTGCCGTAAACTGGTCGCAGGTATCCGTGCCGACGCCACCAACTCTGCCGCAGGTAACGCCGCTGTTTCGTTCGCCTCTGGCGGGTTCACAGCGGACAACCTGCGCTCGCTCAGGACCGCTATGGGCAAGTATGGCAAAACTCCCTCGGACCTCGCGATCATCGTCTCGATGGCTGACTACAACAAGATGCTGGCTACTGCCTGGAACAGTGGGGCATTCCAGATGCTCTACTCCTATGGCGCTGGCGCTACCCTGCTGACCGGCGAGATGGGTCGCTTCGACAACATCCCCATCATCGTCTCCGAACTGGTGCCGGTCGCCAACACTGGCTCCACTGCGGACCTCCCGGACGCACTTGGTGGTCTGAACGCTTCTGGCCTTCACGACTACACCACCGCAGCCAACAACGCCAAGACCACCTGCGTCCTGGTAAACAAGAACGCATACATGTGGGGTGATCGCAATGCCTTCGCACTGGAGACCTTCCGCAACCCGTTCAACCAGACCCTGAACCTGATCGGTTCGCAGCGCCTCGACTTCCAGAAAGTCCTGACCGCTACTGACCCGACCTGCGCGGTAGGTATCAACTACTAAAATCTATTCAGATGTGAATAGGGCGGGGGCCTTAGCTCCCCCCGCCCTTTCTCATAGGAATACAGGAGATTTATGGAACTCGCAGCTAAACAAACCTACAGGGAACCGTCTTTCGAGATTTGGCCTGGTGGCGACACCATCGGCCTGGACATCTCTGAGGAGCACAAAGAGCAGATGCTTGCGGATTTCCCGCAGAAACTTCGGGTGATCGAAGATGTCGAGGCTTACTTGAAAGAGAAAACTGAAAGGCTCGCAGCAGAGGCCCAGAAGAATATGCAGGAAATCCTGGATCAGTATGAAGATGCTGACATCTTCAACCCCAAGCCTATGACTGCCAAAGAAGACGCCTTCGAGAAGGACAAGGATTTTGCCCCAGAGACCAAAGAGGATGCCCTTGAGATTGAGACTCCGGAAGCCAAGCAGGGCAAGGGCAAGAGGAAATAATCCATGAGCTTTACCACAGTAGAAAATGTAAAGACCTTCCTGAACCAGGATGTACTCACTACCGCGCAGAACAGCACCATCTCGGCGTTGATTCTTTTGATTGACGGGGTGATCAGCAACTACTGTGGCTGGGCTATGCTGGCTAAGGACTACACCGCGAAGAAGTTCAACGGCAACGGTGATACCGAGTTGGACTTGGGGGTTTATCCGGTTAATTCGGTGGAAGAAGTTCTGATCTACGACGACCTGACCTACGCCGTGTTTGAGGATGTGACTTCCGACATTGTTGCTGCAGATGATGAGGGAGTCCTTCTTTTCACTGACGGAAGCACCGTCTTCACCTCAGGCAGAAGGAACATCTCGATAACTTTCAACGCAGGTTTTGCTGAAGAAGGGATGCCAGACGACCTCAAGTACGCGGCATCTTACTTGGTAGCCATTGAGTACACCAAGATTGACAAAGAGACTTTGGGCGTATCGGCCCAGAAGTTCAACAATTTGGAAGAGAAGTTCGAAAGCGACGATCTTCCGATGCTAGTTAAAAGAGTTCTGGATCGCTACCGTAAAATTCTGGTTCTTTAAAGGAGGATCTTGGATGAGCAAATTTGCAGCAAGGTTATCCGCCAGAATCCTGAGAACTCGGACAGGGACCATTGATGGAGAGCCTAGGATCACCAATCTGGATCGCAACGAGAGCTTCTACGGCTACGTCGAGATCAACACTCAGGCCACCTCCCCTGTCGCCCGAATCAAGACCCACAAAGCCTGGTTCATGCCAGATGCCCCTGTGTCAGACGGCGAGCTAATCCTGGATCGTGCCGACGACAAGAAGTACCTGGTCATGTCGCTGAAGAAGGAAATAGACGGCGGGGTGTGCGCCTACATAGACGGGACGGTTTATTTTGTGAACGTGCTAGCCAACATCGAAAGATTTTCGGCGCCTAGCAGGAACTCTTTTGGTCGGCCTACTGAAGCTGAAGGTTCGATTGTCGCTTACGACGTACCAATCATGACCTCCTCGATGTCGATGAACGTCAACGAACAGAAGGACCAAAACCTCGCCAACGAGAAAATCAAAGTGGTTATCCAGAGCAAAGTTGGGGTCCAGATAAATGACCGGCTGATTTGTGACTCGGGCAGCGTGTACAAAGTCAACAGCATCAACCGGGACGACCTGGTTGGGCTGTGGGTGCTGCATGTAGATGTGGACGTGCGCTAATGATTACTTCGATCAAGTTCAAGAAATCCGACCTAGATCGGATCACCCAGAAAATCAAGAAGCTCGAATCCAACGTGATGGACACGAAGAAACTCTTCTACGTGATTGAGCACTACGCGAAGGCGTACAGGAACGGGGCGGTTCGGGCTATAGGGACCGTCGCAGCTACAACGGACATGGAAGGGGGCGGTCATGCTTACCCAGTCATATCCTTCGAGGGGCTTACAGCATCACCTGCTGGCGGTTGGGAACCACTCTCACCCAGGGCCATCAACAGCAAGATCAAGCGCGGAGGCAAGGTTACTTTTTGGTACCAGACAGGGGAAGTCTTTGGGGCGGTGGGACACTCAGTCCAGGTTGGCTCCTACTACTCTGACCGGGTAGCCAAGGTCTTCGCTGGGATTGACGGTGCAAGGGATGCCGAGGCCCTCAAACATGCGCTGCTCACTGAGTTCGGTGGTGTGAACGAAGAAGGCAAACGAGTTCCTGCCCGAGCCCTCTTTACCATCGCTAACGAGCTTTTCAAAGCCAAAAGAAACGAAATCGAGAAAGCGGTTATGACCGCAGTTTTAGAGGGAGTCAACTGGGGAGGGGCTTAAATGACACTGACCGACGTAGAAGCGTCCTTCTTCAGGTACCTCTACGAGCAACTCGAAGTGCCTTATGGCATCCGAGTGTTCGAGGACATCACCTTGGAGGAATACGCAGATTTAGAAAAGTGGGTTGTCATCGAAACCCTGACCAATCCTACTGGCGACCAGCCGAAACAACTCTGGTTCATCCACATGGCTACTCAAAACAACGCCAAGCAGTCGAAAGAGGTTCTGATTAGGTTGGTCGATCAGGTCATGAAAGTGATCAACAAGGGCACCACAATGGTGGTCTACGACTACGATGACGGACAAGAAATAGGCGGGATGGAGGTTCAAGAAACCAGCCTCAGCCCTGTAATGCCCCACTTCAGCGGCGGGGCTTTTCGCAGCTTAACAGTCGGCGTAACTTACGTCGCTGAA
>Ga0209518_1001039_pt1 | contig 32320 bp, 33 predicted proteins | sample RifGroB1_FD_183993 | JGI IMG/M metagenome (GOLD analysis project Ga0209518, IMG submission 183993) | Groundwater microbial communities from Rifle, Colorado, USA - Groundwater B1 (SPAdes) (version 2) | ecosystem: Environmental > Aquatic > Deep subsurface > Groundwater | place: Rifle, Colorado...
TTATCTGAAGAAGGTTTCAGGGTTAGGTGGAAAGACCGCCCAGAGGCTTGTTTTGGAGCTTAAGAACAAGGTTGATTATATCGGTACTATGGATGTCGGTGGTATTGACTTGAGTCAAGAGGGACAGGCACTGGAAGCTCTAATGGTTGTCGGTTATAGCCAAGCTCAAGCCAAGGAAGCGCTCAAAGAAACCAAGAGCGAGAAGCTAGAAGAGCGCGTAGGCGAAGCCTTAAAAATATTGGGTCGCAAATAAGCTTCATCCGACTATATTGAAGAGTACGGCCGTAAATGCCTGCTGGTATTTCGCCTCTTACTCGCGCCGTCGCGCTCCGTAAGCCTCTTCAATATAGTCGGACTTCGCATCAAGATAATATAAATTGCCAAGGAATAAGACTTTTGAGAGGCTTTCGCAGGACGACTGGTCTCTAAGCGAAGTTTCTTAGTCGGTGCTTTAGCCCGACTAGAATCGCTTTCGAGAACGAGGAAATCTTTAGTAAAAGATATTCTGTACTCTCAAAAGTCTTATTTCTTGGCTTAATGTAGTAAATAATATGGAAAGTATGGAACAAGAAAGTCAACAAAAAATATCAGAATCATTTTTATTTGAAGGTTCTATGCCTGCATCTTTTTTAGATTTACTTCAGCATATTGATAGCGAAAATAGCCTCAAGGCTAACATTCTTACGGCGATATGCGGTGCTTTTTTAGTTTTAGGTTTTCCGCAAATTGATATTTCTGACGGAATTATGAATCTTCACAATATTGGTTGGGCGGTGATCATTTTTGGATCAATGCTTACCATTCTCAGCAGTCTAATTGCTATTAAGCCCAGAAATAAGGCGAATAAGCATATGAATTTATATTATCCCGGGAGTTACGTTGGCAAAATTTCTAGAGACGAGTATGTTGTAAGATTCAAAGAAATGTTTCGAAATGATGGGCTAGTGCTGGATGAGTTAGCCAAAGAACTATATGCTTATGGAACAATTGTGAGAGGGGATGCAAAGAGAGTAGAGTTTTCTTTTTATGTTTTGGGCTTAAGTCTAGTATTTGGCGGGCTGATATTAATGATGAGTATTTTTATAATTTAGACAAAATAAAACGGGGCATATTTCAGCCCCGTCGGCGCGCACGCATGCGTTCCTACCGTATGAGTCGATCGGCAGCTTGAATCGTCTCGCCACCGGTTTTGAGGACGGAGAGAGTGATTGCTACCTCGGCCTCGTTGATCTTTTGGATGATCTCATGACCAACAATACCGACGGCCACGAAGACAAAGAAAATGATCTCAGCACCCACCATGATGATCGTGTTCGTGGCGGTGTAGTCACCAATTTTGACCATCAAGTGTGTGATGGGCAAAAAGATGGCGATGACCAAAAACGTTCCCCAGCCCAGTAATCTCGTTTTCATGGTACTCCTTCCTTGAAACTTGCGTATATTAATGATAACATATATTAGGGTAGTTTGTCAAATATGAAGAAATCATTTTTACAGACAAAAGAATGGATAGAATTTCAAAAATCACTAGGGCGAGAAATTTTTGATTTTAGCAGTGATAGTATTGAAGCAAATATTGTTAGATATAATATGCCTTTTCGTAAAAATTATCTGTATATACCCCATGGACCAATATTTAATTTTAACGAGATCGAGGGTGGGTTAAAAAATAAATTAGCGGAATTCGTAAATTATTTGAAAAGACTGGGCAAAGAAAATAATTCTATTTTTGTTAAAACAGAACCATTAAATGGCTCGGTTATGGAATTGCTCTATAGCTATGGATTTAAAAAATCAGAGAAAGAGATACAACCGTCAAAAACAATCATTGTTAATCTCAAGGCATCAGAGGAAGAGTCATTGTCTTTAATGCACCACAAAACGCGATACAATATTAAAATTGCTGAGAAAAACAATTTAGCGTTGTCTAGTGAAGGGAACGTAGATGATTTTTGGAAATTACTAAAACAAACTTCAGAAAGAGATAAGTTTAGTCCTCATGAAAAACAATATTATGAAAAGCTTTTATCTTTTTTCACTGCCGGTGAAATAAAGACAGAGCTGTTTTTCATAAAACATGAGAACAAACACATTGCTGGTATGATTGCTTTGACCTACGGCGATACGGCGTATTATTTACATGGAGCCATGGATAGAGAATATAGATCGATGATGGCGCCATATTTATTGCACTGGGAAGTAATGAAATTGTTTAAGGCTAGGGGATATATGTTTTATGATTTCTGGGGCATTGATTCAAAGAAATGGCCAGGTGTGACAAGATTTAAATTAGGTTGGGGCGGTAATCAGGTAGAATATCCAGGATCATTTGATCTACCCATTTCCAAATTCTGGTATTTAGTTTATAAATTAGCGAAGAGAGTATTCTAGGTCCATATCAATATTGGTAGAAATTTTTGTAGGCACGACATAAATGCCTGCTGGCATTTCGCCTCTTACTCGCGCCGTCGCGCTCCGTAAGTCCTCCAAAAATTCCTACCGATATTGATATAATCAAGGCATTCAGTTATGAAACTAAGGAATAAGACTTTTGAGAGGCTTTCGCAGGACGACTGGTCCGAGAACGAGGTGCTTTTCAGCAGAAAAGACAGCCGTACTCTCAAAAGTCTTATTCCTTGGCAGAACCCAATAGTATGATCAAGAATATTATTCCAAAAAGAATTTTTAATTTAATTGCACCGACTTATCATGGAGCGTGGGCTTATTTGGGCGCAATTCTTTATGGTTTTCCATCCCATAATCTTAAAGTAATCGGAGTAACTGGGACTAAGGGCAAGTCATCCATAGTATATTTAGCCGGTAAGATCCTCGAAGAAGCCGGTCATAAAAAAGTAGCAACTCTGGGCTCCATGGGATTTAGAATTGGAGAGAGGGAATGGCCAAATGTTTTAAAAATGACTATGCCTGGCAGATTCGAAATTCATAAATATATGGCCCAGGCCAAGAAAGCCGGCTGCGAATTTTTTATTATGGAAGTAACCTCTGAAGGTATTAAGCAGAATCGACATCTTGGGATAAACTTCGATTGTGCGCTTTTCTCTGGTCTGCATAAGGAACATATTGAAAGCCACGGTTCGTTCGAAAATTATTATCGAGCCAAACAGGAACTGTTCAAAGTTACTTCGAATATCCATATCTTAAATGCTGATGATCCGCATGTCGGACTATTCGGAGATTTTATGGCAAAAAGAAAGATCACTTATGGTGTGGAGCGCGGAGATATCAGGGCTGAAAAATTGGAATTGAGAGCTGATGGTGCCTCTTTCGAATGTTATGGTACTAGATTTAATACTCATCTAACTGGCAAATTCAATGTCTCTAATTGTTTGGGGGCGCTAGCTATTGCCGCTATGTACAATGTTGATCTACCCAGTTCGGCGCCGGCTTTGGAAAAGATAAATTCAATTCCTGGAAGAATGGAATTTATCCAAAGAGAACCTTTTGCCGTGATAGTTGATTACGCCCATACTCCCGATTCTCTGCGCGAAGTTTATAAAACCCTAAAGACGGAAAATCATAAATTAATATGTGTGTTGGGATCCTGTGGCGGAGGCAGGGATAAATGGAAAAGACCGGAGTTTGGTAAGATTGCCAATGAGTTTTGCGATCAGATATTTTTAACCAACGAAGATCCCTATGACGAGGATGAGAATGTCATCGTCGAAGACATCAGAAAAGGGATTAATAAGACGGAAAATGTACGAATTGTTATAGATAGAAAAAATGCAATTAGACAAGCTATTCAATTTGCTGAACCCGGAGATGTAGTAATAATAACGGGTAAGGGATCGGAGATAACTATGGCTCTGAAGGATGGTAAGAAGATCGCATGGTCAGATAAAGATATAGCAAGAGAGGCTCTGAATAATAAATAGAGAAGATCAAAAAGTCTCCTGTCAAGGAGATTTTTTAATTGACAGCGATGATAAATCGGGAATATCATCAGAGTAGTTACTTAACAAGGAGCCACATATTGGATCTATCAACGCATAAAAAGAAATGGGATGCCGTTGTTCTTGTTGATGCTTGTATGACAACCTCAATGGATCCGTGTACCGATAATTGCCAACTCGATGTCAAAGTTAATTGCATACATAGGTTCAACAAACATGTGCATGTTGTGTCGTGCAATGGATTTGCCTCTTTCATGCGTTTTACCGATTCTCAGACGGTTTTATATTTTTTATGGCAGTTATTAAAAGGTGATTTCAATCTAGACGATGAAGATTGTAGATATTTTATAATAACTCAGGACAAAGGCTTTTTTAGGCAGACTTTCAAAGAATGGACGCGACAAAAAAATCAAAAGACTATGCCGGTGATGATCTTTGATGACAAGACCAAAGAGATTAAAATTTGGTTTGATGCTGAAAAAACAAACGGAGGGGTGAAACGTTCTCGTCCGCATCAAGTAATTTTCGAAATTATAAATGTTGACTTTGATGCACGTTCCACAGATGATATTGCTCGACAGAAGATTATTGTAGATGAGATTAACGCATTAATATCGCAAGAAGCACAATAATAAAAGGCCCCTGAGGCCTTCTTTTATTTTGCAAATCTTTAATTAGTGGTAAGATTAAAACATGGATGAGCCAGAAGTACAACTGGCAGTTAAGCGTAATAAAATTAGAACCATCAATGGTCCCGGTTTGGTTTGGATGCTAATTATCCTGATGCTATTATTGATGGCGGTTACGGTATTGATTTTTAGCAATAACGATGTCGGTGGCGGTGATGTTCTGGCAACACCAACACCCACGGATACGCCAGATGTTACTACTCAACCGCAAAGGATATATACTATTGCTTATAAGAATGGTGTTTTTAGTCCGACTAATTTAAGAATCCATTCAGGAGATACTATTAGATTTAAAAATGAGGGTCATGCCGGAATCAGAGTTGTGACTGATCCCCATCCAGAGCATAATAATCTAGTCGGTTTTGATAGCATGGGCGATATCCCGCAAAATAGTTTCTTCTCATTTACCTTTGCAGCTAAGGGAACATTTGGATATCATAATGAAAAAAATATCCAAGAAGTTGGTACAATAATTGTTAGATAATAAAATATGATAAAAAGTTTTCTTACTTTCAGGGTCGAATCTATTCTAGGTGGGATATTTATTACAGCGATAGCCGGATTTTTTATCGGCTATATGTTCATATCGGTTAAAAATTTTGATACGGATGTGTCTTTGATGAATTCTGATGGTGTATCGGTCAAAAATGTTACCGATACGGAAAGAGCACTGATTGATATGTGGGTTAAAGAAAATCATGTAACTCTGCCTCCTGATTTAGGCTATCGTTACATTATCAAAGAATATCCGAGCAAGCCCTGGCTGAATGATTCGAGTCTGTAATTAGCTAAATATAAGTGAAGATAAAATTTGGTTTAAATCTTTTCGCAAAAGAGAGTTTACTGTATGCCCTGACTATGGCGTTGGGGCTTGTTGTATCATATAGATATGGACACATTCTTTTAGGTTCATCTCAACTTGTGGCCACTGAATATGGGATAAAAGACATATTTGTAGTGGCTTTGATTATAATAATTCTTGTTGCCATTCAGCGAAGTCAAGTGGCTAGTCGTTGGTTTTATAGAATATTTTTAATAATTTTTATCTTTGGCGGGGCTCAGACCGTGGGAGATGTATTTTTTGCCTTTCCCATCAGTTTTTATTTTGCATTGATTGTCGTTGCCTTATTTATTTTTTGGCGAACGGTATTAATGCATAATTTTGGATTAGTTTTAGCGATTGCAGGGCTAGCTTCGATTATTGGTCTGGGATTGTCTCCGAAGATTGCCATTGTTGCTCTTTTAGTTCTGTCTTTTTACGATATTATCGCCGTCTATAAGACAAGACATATGGTGGCGATGGCGCGTAGTATGATCTTAAGTGGTGCGCCTTTTGGTTTTGTTGTACCAATACAGTGGGCCGGTTTTTTTAATAATAAAGACGAGGCGCAATCAAAGATTGGCGACAAATTTATGCTACTGGGCGCTGGCGATGTCGGTTTGCCAATATTATTAATGAGTTCGATAGTTCTCAGTTCAATCTGGTCCGGTATAATCGTTGGTTTATTTGCTTTAATTGGAGTATTTGTTACCCATCTATTATTCATCAATCAAGATAAACGAGAACCGATGGCCGCTCTTCCGCCAATTGCCACGCTTGCTATTATCGGTTACCTGCTAACCATATTTTTAAATATATAAAATATATGAAATTAACTTTTTGCGGCGGCGCTAAATCGGTTACTGGGTCAAACTATTTAATTGAATCTGGTGAAACTAAAATAATCGTTGATTGCGGATTATTTCAGGGATCGAAATATGCTGAAGAATTGAATTACTCACCTTTTGAATATAATCCGGCAGAAATAGATTATGTCTTGATTACTCATAGCCATGCTGATCATGTCGGCCGATTCCCTAAATTATATAAAAATGGCTTTAGGGGCAGAGCCTATACTACGAGTGCGACCCTAGAGATGATTAGGTGTGCCTTACCAGATAATTTTGGACTGCTTAAGGAGGAGGCTATTAGAGATAATCATGATCCTCTTTTTTCTGAAGAAGACATGAATGCGATTTTAGGTATTACGACCGGAGTTAATTACCAGGAGCCAGTTATGCTAGGTGACTTTAAGGTAACATTTTTTGATGCTGGACATATCCTCGGAGCGGCTATAATAAAATTAGAAGCAGAGGGTAAGTCCGTTTATTTTTCTGGAGATCTGGGCAATCCTCCAACACCATTACTAAATTACCCATATATGCCCAAAGATGGCAATTATGCGATTATGGAATCGGCGTATGGCAATCGCATTCACGAAGATCGTGGTCAGCGTCGAGAAATATTGATTGATGCAATTGTCCAGACTATTAAAAGAGGCGGGACGGTAATAATCCCATCGTTTGCCATTGAGAGAACTCAGGAAATGCTTTACGAGTTTAATCAAGCTTTCAATAATAAGGAAATACCAAAAGTGCCGATATTCGTAGATTCTCCGTTGGCTATCAAGTTAACGCAGGTCTATAAACAATTCCCGGAATATTTCAATATCAAGACAAATTATATAATAAATTCTGGAGACGATATTTTTGATTTTCCAGGGTTACAATTTACCCAGACTTCAGCTGAGTCCAAAAAAATAAATGACGTTGTCGGGCCTAAGATAATTATCGCTGGATCGGGCATGTCCAATGGTGGCAGAGTTCTATTTCATGAGAAAAGATATCTGCCAGATCAGGCATCGCTGATATTATTTGTCGGCTATCAAGTTGACGGAACATTGGGTAGAAAAATTTTAGATGGAGAAAAAGTCGTCAGAATAATGGGGGATACGGTTCCGGTGAATTGCCAAGTTTTGGCGATTGGCGGATATTCGGCGCATGCTGATCAAAATATGTTAACTGAGTGGGCTAAAGGTGTTGCTAATGGTGGTCATCTGAAAAAGTTATTTGTAGTTCAAGGCGAGGAAGATTCGGCGACTGCTCTTGCTCAAAGAATTAAAACTGAAACAGGCGTTGAAACAATTGTGCCTGGTGCATCTCAGTCGTTTGAATTGTAGAGGCGCTTTATCTGGCCTATCTGAATGGTACGTTGTCTTTTTCTGCTGAAAAAGCATCTCTTACTCGGGGTAATTTCGAGGTATCTATGGCGGGCTTGACTTTATTTGGCATAGGTGCTATGATATAAATACAGGTCCTGATGGTCGTTAACAACTCGTGTCAGTGGAAGGAAGGTGTGAGATGGGTCTGGTCACGTATCTCCTGATTGTGCTCGTATTCGTTCTCGTGGTCGCCTTCGTCGCGAAGGTGGCCTACCGGCGGGGCCTCAACACGATCCCCGAAGCGCTCAAGCCGCGCTTTGGTCGTGCGGAGGCCATGCAGCTCAAGCCGATCCTCGACAAGATGGGCGCAGTGTCGCCGCTGATGGCAGAGTACACCAGCAAGATGGTGACCCTGCTCGGAGGCGTCAATGGTCTCGCTGCTGATCTGGCGGCCGTGATCGTCGGCCTTGAGCGCCAGATCATCGGTGCCCGGAGCAGGATCACCGCCAACGTGGCGGCGATCGAGGATGCCAAGAAGGCCATCGCTGCCAGCGAGAAGGCCATCGTGGCCGCTGAGGCGGCCAAGAATGTCGAGGTCGACCTGGGCAAGTTCTTCGGAGTCTAGGACCCAGTGGTCCGGACTGACCCGGCGTGCGTACACGCCGGGTCTTTTAAATTCTCTTTAAGATTGGTCTTATAAATATAGTGGAGCCTAGTCGCTTTGAATAGACTTATGGAGGACGACGGACCTTTTAAATTCTTTTAAATTGTAAATACCTAAAGCCAGGAAATAAGATCTTTGAGAGGCTTTCGCAGCGCGACGGCGCGAGAACGAGGTGCTTTTCAGTAGAAAAGACAGCCGTACTCTCAAAGATCTTATTTCCTGGCTGGGCACATTGATTTTTTGAGTTTTTTGTATTATAGTATGGGAGTTAATATTTTATATTTATCCTATGGCAGAGATTAAAACAACCAATATCCCGATTCCAAAAGAGCTACCTTTAATGGCTCTGAAAAATACGGTTCTATTTCCCAAGTTGATTATCCCGATCATTATTCAGAGATCGAAATCCATGGCTGCTCTCGAGAGTGCTTTAGCTGACGATAAGCTGGTATTTTTTGCTACTCAAAAAAACATAGAAGATAACATCACCAAAGAAGATCTGTATGAAGTTGGTACGATTGGTCGCATCATTTCAGTTTTTAAAATGCCTGACGGCACGGCCAAAGTAGATGTTGAGGGTTTGGTGCGAGCTAGAATCGAAGAGTTTGTTCCCAATGAGCCATATTTTAAGGTTAAGGTTCAGCCTTTCAATTTAATTTTAAGAAATAGTTTGGAAGAGAAAGCAATGTTAAGAAGTGTTATTGATCAGTTTAGAAATCTATCAAATATTCGATCATACCCTAATGCTTTGCCCGATGTTATTTACATGATGGCGCAATTAAAAGATACTGAGCAGATTATAGGCTTAACGGTGGTTAATATTAATATTGATACCGACGAGCAGCAAAGGGTTTTGGAATATGAAAGTGCCATGGATGCTCTACGAGAGTTAAACATGCTTCTAGCAAGAGAAGCAGAGATACTGGAAGCCGAAAAAAGTGTAGCCAAAGAAACTAAGAAACAAATTGGCAAAATGCAAAAGGAAATGTTTTTGCGCGAACAATTAAAAAGCATTGAAAAAGAGCTTGGCGTGGATGACGAGAGAGGAGAGACTGATCAATTAAAAGAGAAAATCACAGAAGCTAAAATGCCCAAGGATGTCGAAGAAAAAGCTCTAAAAGAATTAAATCGTTTATCAAAATTACCGCCGTTTAGTCCGGAGGTTTCATATTTAAGAACATACTTAGATTGGCTGGTGGAAATGCCTTGGAGTAAAAAAACTGAGCAGAAAATTACACTCAAGGAGGCAGAAAAAGTTTTAAACCAGGATCATTATGGTTTATCCAAGGTCAAAGAAAGAATTCTTGAATTCTTGGCCGTACAGAAACAGGTAGGTAAGGTTAAGGGTCCAATATTATGTCTAGTTGGTCCTCCTGGTACGGGTAAAACATCAGTCGGTCAGTCAATTGCCCGAGCCTTGGGCAGGAAATTCATCAGGGTTTCTTTGGGCGGTATCAAAGATGAAGCTGAAATCAGGGGTCATCGCAGAACTTATATCGGCGCTCTACCCGGTAGGATTATTCAGGGTATTCATAATGCGGGTACGAAAAATCCCGTCTTTATGCTGGATGAGATTGATAAAATTGGTATGGACTTTAGGGGTGATCCATCGGCGGCATTACTCGAAGCTCTAGATCCACAACAAAATAACGCCTTTTCCGATCATTATCTGGAAGTGCCTTTTGATCTATCGGATGTTATGTTTATTGCAACGGCCAATATGCTGGACACAATTCCTCCAGCTTTGCGTGATCGTATGGAAGTAATCGAATTTGCCGGTTATACCGAGGAAGAAAAGCTCCACATCGCTAAAAAATTCTTGTTGCCAAAATTATTCAAGGATCATGGATTAAAGAAGGATTTTCTAACTTTCCAAGATTCGGCCGTTTCAGATATCATCGGTAATCACACGCGAGAGGCGGGTGTCCGAGATTTAGAAAGACAGCTAGCTTCGATCGTAAGGAAAGTATTAAGAAAAGTTGCTGATATTGTTTCTCCAAGGCAGGTCTTGGTTTCCAAGGAGATTATTCATAAATATCTTGGTCCGATAAAGTTTACTCATCAAATGGCTGAGGCAAAGGATGAAATTGGAGTAGTTACGGGACTTGCATGGACTCCTGTTGGGGGCGAAGTTTTAACTGTTGAAGCCACTAAAATGCCAGGTAGGGGAAGATTGATATTAACTGGCCAGCTGGGCGATGTCATGAAAGAATCGGCGCGAACGGCGTTGAGTTTTGCTCGAGCTTATGCGGCTAAGTTGGGCATTAAAGAAGATTTCAATAAAGATGACATCCACATCCACGTGCCTTCTGGCGCGATCAAAAAAGACGGACCATCGGCAGGTGTGGCCATGACCCTTGCTTTAATATCAATATTTCTCAAGAAAGAAGTTGATAAATTCGTGGCCATGACTGGTGAGGTAACTTTAAGAGGGAAGGTTCTAGAAATCGGAGGTGTCAAAGAAAAAGTCTTGGCTGCGCATAGAGCCGGAATTAAAACAGTAATTTTGCCGTTTGAGAATAAGAAAGATCTAATTGATGTACCGGCCGAAATCAAGAAAGCAATTAAATTTGTTTTTGTTAAAACTGCCGAAGACGCACTCAAGATTGCTTTTAAGTAATCATTTGGCATAACCACATTGAAGAGTATGCCGTCTTTGATATACTGGAAAGATGATTCGAGCGTTTGCGTATTTCAGGGAAGATAAAAAATTTTATTTTGCAGTTTCTATATTAATCGGCACAATGGTCGGCGTGGGTATCTTTGGACTTCCTCTCGCATTTTCTAAGGCTAGTTTTGTTGTTGGTTCGATCTTTTTGATTTTGATGGCTGGTATAACGGTATTGATAGATCTGATGTATGGCGAGATTATCTTACGCACTCAAGAAGACCATCAGCTTGTCGGTTACTCTGAGATTTATGTAGGCAAGATATTCAGAAGATTACTTTTTTTCCCAGTCGCGCTAAATGGTTATGCTGGTATCTTGGCCTATATATTACTTTCGGGACAATTTTTAAATAATATATTCTCTCCTTTTTTCTATAGATCTTCTGACTATTACAGCGTAGCGTTCTTTCTCATATTTTCTTTATTATTGTTGTTTGGCATAAAAAGATTTGGTTGGCTGGAAATATTGTTATCCGGATTATTTATTTTGATCATTGTTATTATTCTCGGATTTAGTCTACCCCAAATGCACGTAGAAAATTTAGTCGACTTTTCCTCGGCTTCTAACTATTGGTTCTTGCCTTATGGGGTTTTATTTTTTGCTTTTGGCGGATTATCGGCAGTTCCAATTCAGAGACAAGTTTTAAAAGGCAAGGAGCACAAATTAAAAAAGGCAATAATTTTAGCCGTAATAATCACCGCAATTTTATATTTGTTATTTGCTTTAAGCGTGGTTGGTGTTGCCGGTGATGCCACTAGCGACAATTCTATCAACGATTTATTTAATATACTTGGCGAGAGAATGATGTTATTGTGCTCATTGTTCGGAGTAGTTGCCGCTGGCAGCGCTTTTTTGATGTTGGGATCCGCACACAAGGAAATATTCAGTTTTGATTTTGGTTTTAATAAATTTTGGTCCTGGATTTTAGTCGTATTACCGCCCCTACTTTTATTTTTGGGTGGTTTAAGAAATTTTGTCGATATTATTGGATTGGGTGGAGCCGTGGCCCTTGGATCGGAATCTATCATACTTTTATATATTTACATAAAAGCTCGAGTCGAAGGTAATCGTAAACCCGAATACAATCTGCATTTATCGCGCTACGTATTGTACATTTTAGCGGTTTTATTCTCCGTGGGTATATTGTTAAAGTTAATGTTGAATGTTTAATAAAGTAGAAAAATATTTATTCGTTTCATTGTTATTCACCATTCCGCTTCAGATACGGAAGATAATGTTTTACGAGGGCTGGCATTTTAATGAGTGGTTATCTTTTTCGGTTTACCTAACAGATGTAATATTTTTCTGCTTGTTTTTGCTTTGGATTTATAATGTAGCGAAAAAAAGAGCGGCGTTAGTAATCGATAATTACTTATTGATCGGATCATTTATTATAGTTATGGCGGCATTTTCGTTGATATTTACTAAAGATTTTAAAATTGCCACATTTAGTTTATTGAGGCTTATTGAGTTTTTAATTCTATTTATTTATATAAAAGATTATGCAATTAAAAGATTTAATTTTCACATTAGTTTAATTGTTTTAGTCTGTAGTGCTGTCTTTCAGTCAATTATTGCGATCGGACAGTACGTAAGGCAGGCAGATCTAGGCTTAAGGTATCTCGGGGAAGGAATGCTCGGGCTACACATTAATGGTGTCGCCGTTTTCATTAATGAAAACGGCGAGAGAGTAATGCGTGCCTATGGCACAACGCCGCATCCCAATGTTTTAGCTGGATTTTTATTCTTGTCTATATTCGCTTTGTATTTTATTTGGTTTTATCGAAAAGGATTCAGCCACAATATAAATCTTCTCTATAGCGTAGTCTATGCTATTATGTTAGCTGGATTATTATTAACATTTTCCAGAACAATTATATTCTTTTGGGCATTAGGATTTATTATACGCGGGTTATTGATTGGATTTTTGCCAAAGTATAGAAATAAGTTTTGGCTTAATTCTGAGATGAGACGTAAAATAATCTCTATTTTATTGGTCACAGCCATCGTGCTGGCATCATTTATAATAATGGCATGGCCAGAAGTACTAAGTAGGATAAAAATTTCACCTGACGATGAAGCCGTTAAATTAAGAGTTTATTATGCTTCTGAAACTATAGATCAGAGATTAAACTGGTTTGGATCTGGAGCCGGTAATTTCGTAGTCTGGCTTAAATCAAAACAACCTAATCTGCCTGAATATCTGTATCAACCAGTACATAATATTTATCTGCTACTTTATTCAGAACTGGGTATTTTGGGGTTAATTACTTTCCTGTCCCTGATTGGCTATACTTTTTACGATTTTTATCATTCCTATAAATTTCAAAAACTTTTCCACTACTCATTTATTTTAGTGCTTGCATCAATTTTATTGATGGGCATGTTTGATCATTTTTTGTGGACTCTCCAGCAAGGCAGATTCATATTGTGGCTTTCGATTGCATTAATTGCCGCAAAAGATATAAAATTTGAATAATATGATCACAGACAAGAGAGAATTAATGCGACAAATAAGAGATGAGGTACTTAATTTAAAAAGCTCACCGCTTTATGATGAGCGCATAGCCAATAAAGTCTTCCCCGTAATCGGAGAGGGTAGTCATGATGCAACCATCATGTTTATTGGGGAAGCTCCCGGTAAAAATGAAGCCAAGACAGGCAGGCCATTTTGTGGTATGTCGGGTAGGGTTTTAGATGAACTATTGGCTTCAGTGAGTATCAGGCGTGGAGATGTATATATTACCAATATTGTTAAAGATCGTCCCCCGTTTAATCGCGATCCTTTACCTGAAGAGATAGAGGTCTATGCGCCATTTCTTGATCGTCAAATAGAGATTATTCAGCCAAAAATACTAGCGACACTCGGCAGATTTTCCATGGTGTACATAATGAAGAAATTTGGACTTGAGCCAGAGTTGGGGCCAATTAGTGAAATGCACGGACGTGTCTTTGTCGGAAATGCTAATTTTGGTAAAATTAAGATAGTGCCACTTTATCATCCAGCTGTGGCTATATATAATAGAAATACTAAATCAGTATTGATGAAGGATTTCGAAATACTCAAGAATAATTAACGAAATGGAATCTGTATTTTACTTCTTAAGAGATCATTTTCCCGTACTATTCTCTTATAAATATTTCTTTGTTTTTGCTGGCTCTGCTATTGAGGGTTTTAATGTTCAAATATTATCAGGTTTTTTGATTGGTGTTGGCGGCTTGAAATTATTACCTACCTTTCTAGCAACAGTTGCCGGCCAATTTGTAAATGGTTTTATGTGGTATGGAATCGGCTATTTCGCCGGTGCAAAGCCATTAGATTTTTGGGTGCGACGACATAAGAGGGGCGGACAAATATTGGAAAAAGTAAATGAATATTTTGCGAGACATAGTGGTAAAGCTTTAATTTCTACGCGAATAACGGTCTCTTTTACTGTGGCCACTCTTATAACAGCAGGATCTCTTAAGTACGATCTTAAAAAATTCAGTTTATATAATTTCATTGGTGGTACTTGTTGGGCCATTATTACTCTTGGCTTCGGCTATTTCTTTGGTGAAGGTTTTAAGTATATCTTTAAGTATGTTGCCAATGCTACAATGCTGTTGTTGGGATTAATACTTTTAAGCTTTGCTATCTATCTTATTTTCAAACTCATAAACAGACTATTTGAAAAAGTTCTAGTATTTAATGAAAAAGTGAAGGTCTTAGGTGATAAAATGATGATAGGTATCGATAAATTATTATCAGATGAGGCCGATAATCAGACCAATAAAAAGTAGGAGCTGTGGATTGCTTTAATGGGTCTTTTATGCTAATATTGACCTAATCATGAATATTAGAAAATCGTGGCCATTATTGGCGTTTATAGCTATGTTTTTAGTGGCCAGTATTGCGCATGCGTCTAGCGAGGATACTCGATATTTTATTAAATCAAATGCCTCATTTTGGAAGAAGTCTTTAACCGTAAGACATGTTTTTGATAATGGTTTTACCTCTGATCTAACTGATTGGCAATTACGACTAACTAAGATCTTTGGCGTAGAAATTACCCCAGTCAAGAAATTGAGTATTTTAGATGATCAATTAGCTATCAAGGGCAACATAGTAAAACAACTACCAACGGATAAAGTTCCTTGGGGTATTAAGGCAGTGTATGGAGATTCGATGCTAGATAAAACTTCTGGTGGAAAAGATGTTAATGTGGCCGTGTTGGATACCGGCGTTATTAAACACAAAGACCTAGAAGGCAATATCAAAGAATGTAAAGATTTCTCGTCAGCAAAACCTTTGGTTGACGGAAAGTGTGAAGACAAGAACGGACATGGTACGCATATTGCAGGTATTATTGTTGCCAATGGTGGAACAGGCGGAGATGGTATCTGGGGTGTTGCGCCAGAGGCATCCGTATATGTGTTTAAGGTTTGTACAAATCTCGGGACCTGCTGGGCCGATGATGTAGCTATGGCAATTAGAACAGCCGTTGATGACGGTGCCCAGATAATCAATATCAGCCTAGGTTCAGACACCGAAAGTAGTTTGGTAACGGATGCAATAAAGTACGCAGTTGATAAAAATATTTTAGTAGTGGCGGCAGCGGGAAACGACGGATCTTATCCTGGAAGTATTGATCATCCTGCCAGTTACGTAGATGTCGTGTCTGTCGGTGCCGTTGATTTTAATATGAGTGTGCCTGATTGGGCTGCGAGAGGTCTCAACGAAGAGACAAGATCTTTTATTCGCGAGACTAGAGATATCGACTTTGCTGCTCCGGGAGTCAATGTTGAGTCTACATGGAAAGATGGCGGATATGTTATCTTGTCTGGGACTTCAACATCTGCTGCACACATCTCGGGTTTAGCGGCTAAGCTTTGGCAGAAAGACGATAAAAACCCGATGGAGGCTACACGTGTAATTCTTAAGAAATTTTCTCAAGATATTCTACCAACAGGTGACGACAATGTTTCTGGTTGGGGATTACCAAAATTAAGGTAATCTCTTGGGTGACAAAAATCGGCCGACGGCCGATTTTATGGTATTATAATTCTATATGAAAGTTAACCATGTCATTCGTACTCTGGTCTTATCCGATTTTTTTGTTAATGCTGGTTTTAGTATCTTTGCACCGGTGTTTGCAATTTTTGTAACCAAGCAAGTTAATGGTGGTTCGCTTGAAGTAATCGGTTTTGCAGCAGCCATATTTCAGATATTTAAAGTTTGTTTTCAGATACCAGTAGCTAGAATCCTAGACAGAAATCATGGTGAAATGGACGATTTTTATTCTATGATATTTGGTAGTATTATTATTTCATTAGTACCTTTTATGTATTTATTTGCATCAGAGCCGGTACATATATATATAATCCAAGCAATTTATGGTATCGGTGCCGCATTTTCTATACCACCATGGTATGCAATATTTTCCAGGCATATGGATAAGATGAAAGAAAACGTTGAGTGGTCCATGGATTCCATCGCAATTGGTATTTCTGGAGCATGTGCGGCTGCTCTTGGTGGTTTCTTGGCTCAAAGATTTAGTTTCGAGATGGTATTTGTAATAGGCGGAATTATTGCTATTACAGGCGCATCTCAGCAAATTAGAATTTTTAATGATATTAAGAAAAAGGTTCGTGGTGGCGAAGTAATTCCTCGTCCCGATCGTGGACCAGAGACATAAAACATGGAAAATCAAACGAATATTAATTTAAGTAAAAAAGAATTGAGAGATGCTAAGTATCAAGAAAAAATGGAAAAACGACAAAATCGCGAGGTTTGGGTTAGAAATAAGAGCTATTTTATATGGGGAGGAGTTATTGTATTGTTAGTACTCGTGATTTGGGGTGCAATAGAGGCTGCGCCAAAAAATACTGACCCTATGGGTGTAGGTAAACCAGATGCTATTAGTTCCAGCGATTGGGTGCTTGGAAATAAAGATGCCAAAGTTAGCATTATTGAATACAGCGATTTTCAATGTCCGGCATGTGCTGCTTATACATCATTATTAAACAAAATAATTCAAGATTATGGAGACAATGTCGTTTTTGTGTATAGATATTTTCCGCTGACATCTATTCATAAAACAGCAACCATATCTTCTATGGCCGCTGAAGCTGCCGGAAGGCAAGGAAAGTTTTGGGAAATGGGCAATAAATTATTCGAGAATCAATCGATTTGGGCTGACAGTTCTAAGGCCCAAGAGATTTTTACCAGCTATGCTCAGGACTTGGGACTAAATATTAATAAATTCAAATCTGATCTTAGCTCTGGTGAAATAAAAGATAAAATTAATACGGCGTATAATAAAGCCCAAACAATGAATCTCAGCTACACGCCATCTATTTTTATTAATAATAAATTAATTCAAAATCCAAGATCCTATGAAGAGTTTAAAACAATTATTGAATCAGAGATTGAAGCCAATCCCTAGGTGGTTGCCTTATTTTTTGACCGCGCTACCTTTATTGGGATTCATAGATTCAGTTTATTTAACGACTAGTCGACTTTTAAGTTTTAGCGTGCCATGCACAATATTTAAAGGTTGTGATGTAGTGACAAAAAGTGTTTATTCTAGCATCGGGCCAATTCCAGTTGCTATGCTTGGAATTTTTTATTATCTGATTTTATTTATAATAGCAATTTACTACCTGGATACGGCTAAAAAAGACGTTTTCTATCTTTTCGGTAAGTTATCTTGGATTGGGGCCGCTTTTTCGGTATGGTTGGTCTTTCTTCAGATGTTCATCTTAAAAGCTTACTGTATTTATTGTATGATTTCGGCCTCTTTTTGTGCTATTTTGTTTGTCCTATGTTTAGTATATATTAGGGTTAATAAAGAATAATTACGGGGCAACCCGTTTAATCACATGAAGAAACTCATTTTGTTAGTAGTTGTAGTAATTATTGTCGCTATTGGAGCGTTACTGGCTATTAGATTGATATCGGGAGAGGATTCCTGGATTTGTCAGAGTGGCCAGTGGGTTAAACATGGAGAACCCTCAAAGCCAAGACCAGTTGGTGTCTGTGGTGAAGTTAGAGATTTTAGTGGCGTAGTCAGCGCTATCGATTATAGTAAGGGCGAAATAATAATTGAAGACGCTGGAAGAGAAATCAAATTATTATTGATACAAGACTCAAAGTTAGGCGATAGCGATGGTAGTGTTGTAGCGTTGTCTGATATATATATAACTTTTGAAATCAGCGGTAAGGGAAGCATATCAGCCGAGAATGTTCTAAATGTCCAGGAATTAAAAATAAATAAATCGCCCAATATTATATTAATGGTGCCTAAAGACAATACAGAGATTGGCTTGCCGGTTGAAATTAATGGGGTGGCTCGTGTATTTGAAAATGCCTTGAATGTCAGAATTAAAGATAAGGAAGGAAATATTTTGGCGGAGAGAAATATAATGTCAAATAGTCCAGATATGGGTAAATTCGGAGAATTTAAGGTGGTAATTAATTATGCTGAACCAAGAACCGAAGAAGGTTATATTGAAGCCTTTAACTATAGTGCTAAAGATGGAAGCCTGGAGAATCTTGATTCGGTACCGGTAAAATTTAAGACTGTTGAATCACAAGTTATAAAAGTATTCTATTCAAATACGAAGACTGATCCATCTGCGAAATATTGTAATAAAACATACGCAGTCGAGAGACGAGTGGCTAAAACTGATGGGCCAGCCAAGGTTGCCCTTGAAGAAATGTTAGTTGGACCGACAAATATTGAAATTAAAAACGGCTATTTTAGTTCTCTTACTCAATCTCCAAAAATTGAAATTCAAAAACTCATAATAGAAAATGGGCTGGCTAAGGTTGATTTTAATGAGGCCCTAAATCAACAGAGTGGCGGTTCATGTAAGGTGGCAGCAATTCGATCTCAGATAGAAAACACACTTAAGCAGTTCTCGACTGTAAAAAAAGTTGAGATTTCAGTTAATGGTAATATTGGAGAGGCTCTTCAGCCCTAATAAATCATCATGAAATTTAGAGTTCTATTCGTCGGTGGCGGGACGGGCGGACATGTGTTTCCGCTTATAGCAGTAGCTAATGCCGTAAAAGAAAAGGCCCTATCTAGCGGAGTCGACTTGGAGATACTGATTATTGGTGAGGGTCAGTTGCTCAGAGATGCATGTATGGCCAGTGGTTTTAAGTTTAAGTCAATTTTTGCTGGCAAGATAAGAAGATATTTAAGCTTCTTAAATTTCTTGGACATATTCAAGCTACCGATTGGTTTTGTCCAGTCATTGTGGTACATGCTACTGTTTATGCCTAATGTCGTTTTTGCCAAGGGTAGCTATGCTTCTTTTATGCCGTGTTTTGTCGCCAAACTTTATTTTATACCCCTCTTTATTCATGAATCTGATTCAGCTGCTGGTCTGACTAATCGTATTGTCGGAAAATTAGCCGATAGAGTTTTTATTGCCTTCAAGAATACCGAGTCAGAATTTAGTCCAGGCCGATGTTTGTTGGTCGGTAATCCTATACGTAAAGAATTACTTGGTGCTAGTCATGATGAGGGTTTGGCAATGTTTAAATTTGATACAAATAGAAAAACTATTCTAATTCTTGGTGGTAGTCAGGGTGCCAGAATCATTAATAATATAGTTTTGCAGTCACTGGTTATGCTGACTGATAAATATCAGATTATTCACCAATGTGGCGATGGGCAATTTAATATCGTTAAGGCCGAAGTAGATCGCATAATTAAGGAAGGCAAGGATGAATATGCTGACCGATTGAGCAATAACTATAAATTGTTTCCATTTTTTAATGTTAATGAAATGCGTCTGGCATATGCAGCTAGCGATGTAATTATCTCAAGAGCTGGTGCGGCGAATATATTTGAAATTGCTGCCATCGGTAAGCCGACTATAGTCATACCCATTACACATTCAGCGTCAAATCATCAGGCGCTTAATGCTCAAGAGTTTTCTAACTCTGGCGCAATTGTGATTGAAGAAGAAAATCTAGCAACCCATTTATTAATCAATCAGATCGATAAATTACTATTATCTGAGAATTATGATAAAATTAGTGCTCAAATTAAATCATTTGCCATGATTGATGCTGCCGATAAGGTGGCAGATCAACTATTATATTTAAATAAATAAAATAAAAAATATGATTATATCATCAATTTTAATAGTCAGTATAGTGGTATTGATAGTGATTTATGTCGTCGTATCTAAAGCTCAGAAGGATGGTACTTCAATGCCATCAAAGGTGGAAAATCTACCAGTTGAATTGGGAGATAAAAATCTGCCTTCAGTATCAGAAGATGTAAACTTGCCGATAGCACAAGAGCCAAGGGAAGATGACAATATGGGCGATAATTTACCGCCAGCTCAAAGCTAGACAACATCTAACCACCCGCTTTGCATTGCAAAGCGGGTGGTTTTGTATTTAAATGAACTCATGAGATGGCAGACTATCGGTTTTAATAAAAATAAGAATTTATTTGAGGATATAATTACTAATAAAAGATTAGGGCACTCTTATTTATTTTGGGGAGAAGATATGATTGGTAAAAAAACTTTTGCAATTGAGCTTTGCTCCGTGATGAATGAAGAAAAATATTACTCAGATTTAGATTCTCTGGTCATTGCTCCTAAAATCTCAGAAGGAGAGACGAAAATATACGTTGAAGATATTCGTAATCTAAAATCTTTTTTATCTCTAAGACCCATGTTTGGTAAATATCGGATTGCCATAATTGATGATGCTGACAGATTAACACCAGAGGCGACGAATGCGATATTAAAAATTTTAGAAGAACCACCGTCGTCTGGGCTATTGATTCTTATATCATCAAGACCTAAGGCTCTTCCAAAAACCATATATTCTCGATGTCATCATATCCATTTTGCCAATCATAGAGAAGCTATTATCAGAGAATATCTTACCAAAGAGAAAGTTAATTCCGATAATTCAGAATTTTTATGCAGATTAAGTCGTGGACGGATCGGATGGTTGGCGCGTGTTATCTCAGAGGACAAACTAACTGGAATAAAAAAAGATATAATTGATTTTGAAGAGAGTGTTGGGTCTGGTGTATTTGAAAAGATGGCTTATGCCAAAAAATTAGCCGATAGAGATGATTGCATAGATGTTATAAATAACCTGATCTACTATCTTAGTACCGATACTGATTTAATAGTGAAGAATAAGGGCGTCCTGAGGCAGTTAATTAAGACATATAAAATAATATCCCAGCCCCAATATAATCGTCGGCTTATGCTAGAAAATTTTGTTTTATCTCTTTGAGCCGATTGAATTTAGGTGTATAATACTCTCAATGTATAAAGATATAATAAATAGCAAGAAAGCAGACTTTGAAACGGCTTTTAGCCATGCCAAGAACGATGTCGCTTCCATTCGTACCGGTCGGGCGAGTAGTTCCATGGTAGAAGAAATATTGTGTGATTATCTTGGGACTAAAATGCGAGTTAAGGAACTGGCGACTATTAACGTACCGGAGCCACGCGTAATTTCTATCGTACCCTGGGATAAGCAGGCTATTCCCGGAATCGAAAAGGGAATTAAGGAAAGCGCTCTTTCATTGAATCCCGTGAGTGATAGGGATGGTATTCGCGTAACTTTACCTGCGCTTACCGAAGAGAGAAGAAAAGAATTCACTAGATTATTGGGTCAAAAAATTGAGGAAAGCAGAATTAAGATTAGACAAGTCAGAGAGGAAATTTTAAAAAGAGTGCAGATAGAAGTAAAAGAAAAAAAGGCCCGAGAAGATGATCTACATAAAGCCAAAGAGGAATTGCAAAAACTGATAGATGATCTAAATAAAAGATTTGATGAGTTGTATAAAAAGAAAGAGCAAGAACTATTAAATTCGTAAAAACAAATCAGCCAAGGAATAAGACTTTTGAGAGTACGGCTGTCTTTTCTGCTGAAAAGCACCTCGTTCTCGGACCAGTCGTCCTGCGAAAGCCTCTCAAAAGTCTTATTCCTTGGCTTTCTATATCTCTATCAACGAAGCTCGGTCATACTGAATGGACTTACGGAGCCTGACGAGGCGAGTAAGAGGCGAAATGCCAGCAGGCATTTACGTCGTGCCATTCAGTATGATTGAGCGCAGTTGATCATAATCAGATAAAATATGATAACAGCAATAATATTTATCCTTGTTTTGGGGGTGTTGATACTAGTGCATGAATTAGGACATTTTGTAATGGCTAAGCATGCAGGAATGGTTGTCGAAGAGTTTGGTTTCGGATTTCCACCAACGCTTTGGAGTAAAAAAATGAATGGTACCAAGTATTCAATTAATGCGATACCATTCGGTGGCTATGTAAAAATCTTGGGTGAAGATGGAGATAAGCGGGACTTAACTGGCTCGTTTGCGTCTAAATCAATTTGGTCAAGATTCTTAGTAATAGTAGCCGGAGTCGTTATGAATTTCCTTCTCGCGGTCGCATTATTAATAATCGTTAATATTTTTGGTTTACGTGTTGGTGTTGATGGGGCCAAGGGCGTTATCGCTAAAGATTTAAGAGTCCAAATTATACAAATATCAGCCAAGAGTCCGGCAGAATTTGCTGGTATTAAGCTTCTAGACCAGATTGTTTCTTTCCAATCTAATGGGGTGGTAACTAATATAAAAAGCTCAAAAGACGTTCAAGATTTTGTAGTTAATAATAAGGGCAAGACAGTAAATGTGGAGATAGCTAGAGGTAGACAAACAATGACGAAATCTATTGAGATTCGAGCTAATCCTCCTGTTGGTGAGGGATCTCTGGGGATTTCTTTAGCAACTACAGGTGTTATTACGTATCCTTGGTATGAGGCTTTGTGGCGCGGTATTTACGATGCGAGCATTTTGCTAGTCAATACGGTAATGGGCTACTATCTACTTTTTAAGACCTTATTTGTCAGCGGCAAATTAATGTCAGATGTTTCTGGACCGATAGGAATTGCAACACTGACTGGTTCGGCGGCAAGATTGGGCTTTAATTATCTAGCACAGTTTGTGGCTATGATTTCGGTAAATTTGGCCGTACTTAATTTTATTCCGTTCCCAGCGCTTGATGGCGGCCGGGCAATATTGCTATTAATTGAGAAGATAAAGTGTTCGCCAATTAATAAAAAGATTGAAGGACGCATAAATGCAGTTGGCTTTAGCCTTCTGATAATCTTAATGTTCTACGTGACTTTTCGCGATATTCTCAAATTTTTCTAAATACTGTTTTTATATAACTATGAAGACAAGGGACTACACGTATATTCTTAATTCCAGGATTGCCCCAATTACGTAAATTAGATATATTAGTTATATGAGACTGTCTAAATTATTTACCAGAACAACAAAAGAAGCTCCGGCCGATGATGTGTCGATCAATGCCCAATATTTAACTAGGGGCGGATTTATTTATAAAAATTCTGCCGGTATCTATTCTATGTTACCGCTAGGATGGAAGGTTATTACTAAGATAGCCAATATAATCAGGGAAGAAATGGATGCAATCGGCGGCCAAGAAATGTTTATGCCGGCTCTTATTGAAAGGAAATATTTAGAGGCAACGGGAAGGTGGAATCTAGATGTCGGTTTTTTTGCCAAGGGACAGATGGATAAAGAGGCAAATTTTGTCATGGGTTGGAGTCACGAGGATATATTAACAGCCATCGCTACAAGATTTATTAATTCTTATAAAGATTTACCTTTTGCTACTTATCAAATTCAAACTAAATTTAGGAATGAAGCTAGGCCAAAGTCTGGATTGTTAAGAGTTAAGGAATTTATAATGAAAGATCTTTATAGTTTTCATGCTTCCGAAGATGATTTAATGAAATATTATGATGAGGTAGGAGTTGCTTATCGTAATATATTTAATAGGTGCGGTTTGCATGCCATATATACTCTTGCCGCTGGCGGAGTCTTTACCATGAGCAATACTCATGAATTTCAAGTCTTAACTAGCGTGGGCGAAGATACGATATATGTTTGTTCTGAATGTGAGTATGCTGAAAATAAAGAAATCTCAAGCTTAAATCAAGGAAGCATCTGTGTTAAGTGTGGTGGAGTTATGAATGAAGAAAGGGGAGTTGAGGTTGGTAATATTTTTCCATTGGGCACAAAGTATTCCAAGCCTCTCAAGTTAGAGTATACTGATGACAAAGGCAATAAGAATTTCGTAGTGATGGGTTCTTATGGGATAGGCCTAGGCAGATTGATGGCGACAGTAGTGGAAGTACTTCATGATGATAAAGGAATTATATGGCCAGAGAGCATCGCACCATTTAGAGTGCATTTAATATCACTTGATGTAAATGGTGAGGCCGAAAAAATATATAATGATTTGATTAAGGATGGTGTGGAGGTCTTGTATGATGATAGAGACGACAGGAGTGCGGGAGAGAAATTTGCCGATTCTGATCTAATTGGTTGTCCGATTCGTTTAGTTGTTAGCGAAAAAACATTGGCCAAAGATAGCGTGGAGATAAAATATAGAAAATCAGACGAGATGGAATTGATTAAAATAAAAGATCTCAGTAAGGCCCTATAAAAACGAGGTTGGGACTTTTAAGAGGCTCTCGGAGCGCGACTGGCGCGAGAGAGAGGGTGATTTTCAGTAGAAAATACAACCCGTACTCGAAAAAGTCCCAACCTCGTTTTGTTTTGATTGTTCATACTATTTCTGATATGTTATGGGAAGATTAAACCTTGTGCTATGTTAAATAAATTTTTCGGCTTTTGGTCAAAAGATATCGGGATAGATCTAGGTACGGCAAATACCCTTGTTTATGTGCGCGGTAAGGGCATTTTAATTAATGAACCATCAATCGTAGCTCTCAACCAGAAAACGGGCAAGATCTTAGCAATTGGCGAAGAAGCCAAGAGAATGATCGGCAGAACCCCAGGCTATATAACAGTTTCTAGACCGCTAGTTTCTGGTGTGGTTTCTGATTTCGAAATAACCGAGCAAATGCTCAAATATTTTATTGATAAAGTTCATAAGGAAGGATTCGTTTTATTTCCAAGGCCACGTGTAGTCGTAGGAATACCCTCTGGTGTGACCGAAGTTGAGAGAAGGGCCGTCGAAGATGCAACTTACAGTGCCGGTGCACGCGAGGTTTATTTAATTGAAGAACCCATGGCAGCTGCGATTGGTGCACGCTTACCAGTGCAAGATGCTGTGGCAAATGTAATTGTCGATATGGGAGGAGGCACAACAGAAGTTGCCGTTATATCTATGGGTGGAGTAATAGCATCTCGATCTTTACGTATTGCCGGGGATAAGTTAAATGACGATATCTTGCGTTATTTAAGAGAACAAAAGAATTTATTGATAGGAGATGCGACTGCAGAAAATATTAAAATCAGTCTTGGCTCAGCGTTTCCAATGGATACAGAGATTGATGGTCCGGTTAGGGGTCGTGATTTAGTTTCTGGTCTACCTAGGGAGATTAATTTAACTTCTATAGAGGTTCGTGAAGCTATGTCGAAGTCGATTTATGGTATTGTATCATCAATAAAAAATACGATAGAAGAGACTCCTCCAGAATTAACAGCCGATTTGATTAATAGGCATATATATCTTGCTGGTGGCGGAGCTATGCTTAGGGGACTGGATAGGCTTATTGCCCAAGAGACTAAATTATTCGTTAAAATTGTTGACGATCCTTTAACTGCCGTAGCAAGAGGGTGCGGTTTCATCCTAGAGAATGTTGAACAATTAAAATCGGTACTCGTTTCTACCGAGAGAGACGCATTTTTCTAATCATGCTTCAAAAAAAGCCATACAAAATATTGTTAGTGGCGATTATACTGGCCCTAAGTCTTGTGCTGGCTAGTCGTCATTTTGGACCATTAGAATTTGGTTATGACATTTTAGAGAAACCATTTATGTGGTTATACAGTAATTCTCAGATATTAAAAAAATTTGGTTCCAGTATCCATAATTGGCGTAGTTTGGCCTCAGAAAACGAGATTTTAAAGAGAGAAAATATTGCGATTAATCAAAGACTGGCAGATTATAAAAATTTACAAAGCGAAAATCAATATTTTAAAAAAAGCCTTGGCTTAAAGGAATTACTAAATAAAGAGTTAATTTATGCCAATATATTTAGTGAAGTACTTGGAATTAATGAAGCGGTATTTCTAATAAATAGAGGTCAAAATGTTGGTATCAGTGAGGGTATGGTAGTTACAACCGAAGAGGGTATTCTGATTGGTAAAATATCCGAAGCCAGGGATCATTATTCGAAGGTAACAACGATTAGAGATCCTAATTTTAGGATTACAGCTCGTACGCAGGAATCAAACATCTCTGGCATTGCAGAAGGAGCGCTTATTAATGGCATGTATCTAAAATTGGTCATTCAATCAGAAAATATTAAAGAAGGAGAATTATTAATTTCATCGGGAGATGATTTTTTTCCTCCGGCACTTATTATCGGAAAGATCCAAAATATTGAATCAAGCCAAGGCGATACTTTTAAAATCGTTCGCGTGAAACCAATGTTTGAATCATTATCATTCGCACGTGTAGTAATAATCAAATAGCATGACCTTATTTGGAATTCTATTCAGTATTATTTTTCTGCTCGATACTGTTATATTCCCCAGTATTTTCAATAATTATTTTGGCTATTTGGTTTTAATATTATTTTCGGAAGCAATGCTTGTAACTAAAAATCAAAAAAATTTGACCTATTCATTGATTATTTTCGGTCTGATATACGAGATATTACAGGGTTATTCGTTAGGAATCTATGTATTGCCGTTGCTAGTGACATATCTACTAGTCTTATGTGTTGATCATTTTATAAATCTTAGGGGATATTGTACCGACGGGAGTTTAATGAAATATATTTTAGCACCATTTCTTGGAGCGATAATTTTAACTGCCTGCCTATATATTAATTTAGGATTAGGCTACTTTTTAAATAGTCAACAGAATATCTCATGGGGGATAAATCAATTTGGAAGCGTCTCATTTCTAATATATCTATATATAATGTGCTCTGTAATTTATTGGTTTTTGGAAACGTTATCTCATAAACATGAAAAGAGAGTATAGAGTTACAATTAATAGTGATGATTGGGTAACACCGGAGGAGACTCTATTGGATTCTGTTAGTGATCATTCTGATCTAGAGAGACCCATTCATGATGTTGCGTTCAAAGTGGCAACGGGTATATTTGGATTGCTCGCCTTTTTTATCTTTATTGTGACGTTTAAAATTTCGATAGTTGATAGTGCGGCTCTTTCTGGGATTGCCTTACAGAACAGATCAGTTAATTTCCAGATTCCACCTCCGCGCGGCCCGATAATGGATAAGTCTGGAATTTTGTTAACCAAAAATGTCCCAAGTTTTGACCTATTAGTAATGTCTAAAGAAGTTAGAGAAGATAAAGATCAATATAGCCAGAATACATCTAAAATCGCACAAATATTAGGCCGTGATCCAGAGGTATTTAAGATTGAAATATCTGATCAAATCAATGCTAATTCCGTATTCTTTGCTCAGAGAGATTTAGATAAAAAGCAGCTGCTGGCTATTAACTATTTAGCCCCGAAGGGTTTTTATGTTGTGGCGAATACTAAGAGGACTTATATAAATGGTCTAAAATTTTCTCAAATACTTGGTTATATAGGCAAGGTGTCTAAGGATGATTTGACTGGAGATAACTATTACTTGTCAACTGATAGTATCGGCAAAACTGGCCTGGAAGATTATTTCGAGAAAGAATTACGCGGAAAACATGGCCGTATATTTTTAGGAGAAAATACAGATGACAATAAGATTGATGCAATCGCTGGTAACGGCCTAGTATTAAATATCGATGCTGATATGCAGATTGCTTTGTACGATGCTTTGTTTAATGTCTTGAGGCCTACAAATTTAGATAAGGCGGCAGCAATAATTCAGGATCCGCGTTCTGGCGAGGTCCTGGCGCTTGTAAGTTTTCCAAGCTATGATAACAATCTATTTATTGACGGTCTATCGCCCGGAGAGTTTAGTCGATTATTCGAGAATAAATCTAAACCTTTATTTAACAGGGTGATTAGCGGAACATATAACCCGGGATCAACGATCAAGCCTTTTATGGGCATGGCATTTTTAGAAGGTGGAATAGTTACTCCAGATACAACTATCAGAGACTGCAAAAGTCTAACAATAGCCGGGCCTAAGGGTTCTCTGGGTTATACATTTAATAATTGGCGCAGTGAGACTGGATTATTTAATCTAAAAAAAGCGATTGCAAATTCGTGCAATATTTATTTCTTTATTGGGGCCGGGGGATATGGTAAATCAATTGGATTAGGGATTGATAAAATATCATCTTTCCTTAAATCAGCCTTAGCAGATACTATTTTGGGAATTGATTTGCCTGGCGAAGAAAAAGGTCTGGTGCCAACGGCTCAATGGAAGGAATTAGAACGTGGAGAATCGTGGTATCAGGGCGATACATATAACACTGCAATTGGTCAGGGCGATTTATCTGTTACGCCATTATGGCTGAATAGCTATATATCAGCCATTGCCAATGGTGGCTCGATCTATCGTCCCCAGATTGTTAATCGGGTAGTTGATAATAAGAGCAATACAATAAAAATATTTAAGCCGGAAATTATAGCAAGCTTGCCGTTTAGCAAGGAAAATATAAATGAAGTGCGTAAAGATATGGCCGAGACAGTAATCTCCGGTACTGCCAAATTGTTATCAGACTTACCGGTAGAAGTGGGCGCCAAAACTGGTACGGCCGAAGTTGTTAAAGGAAAGAAAATCAACTCACTGTTTGTTGCTTTTGCTCCACTTGATAATGCGGAATTATCAATTACTGTTTTAATTGAAGGATCAGCTTCAAACGAGGGCTATGCCATTCGTACGGCCCACGATTTTTTGAAGTGGTATTTTGATAGAAATAGAGTGAAGGCTATTTTACCATCCGGATCGCCAGAAATACCCACGAGCCCGCAACCTTAGCGTTATCAACAAAACCATTGCCAAAATCATAGCTTTAATGTAAACTCCCTCTTATCGTCATTATTTATCGCCAAAAAAGGCGATAAATCGCTTAATATATAGACAAAATGAGCAATCAATATCTTAGTAAGGATGGTTTGGAAAAATTAAAAGGTGAGCTGGAGGAACGAACCAATGTTCTAAGGCCAGAAATTGCACTAAGGATTAAAGAGGCCAAGGAACAAGGCGATCTATCAGAGAACGCTGAGTTTGATGCGGCCAAAGAGGCTCAGTCATTCAATGAGGGTAGAATAGAAGAATTAAAGGTTTTAATCGATGATGCTGTTTTAATCAGCCATACTAATGGCAATGATTTTGTTGCCGTTGGGTCGACCCTAAAAGTTGAAGCTGATGGTAGGAACTACACGTATTCTATCGTTGGTGCAGTTGAAGCTGATCCGGTTGCCGGTTATATTTCCAATGAATCACCGCTGGGTAAAGCTTTTCTTGGCAAAAAGAGAGGTGAATTAGTGGTAGTTCAAACTCCGAAGGGGGAGGTTAAATACAAGATTGTCGAGATAAAATAAATTTATTAAAACAGCCCCCACGAAGTGGGGGCTTTGGTTTCTGACAACTACTTTTTGAGCAGTGATACCAGCGTCTTAAATGGCCAGAGTATGATTTTAAAAAGTAGCACAACTATAAACCACAGAAGTGCAAGCACAAAAAACAAGCCAATGACGACTGCGATCATAATAGCTACAGATAATTCGAGAAGTCTAAAGACGATACCTGGAACAAGTAATACCAACACGAAGAAGATTACCAGAACTATCATGACTGTCGATAACAAGCATCCTGGCATGGATTCTCTCACATCAAAGTACTAATATGATTTTACTAGGAGATTGGTGCATAGTCAATTAAACTGGGATTCACATTTATACAAATTTTGTTATCATTGATTTATGCCAATTGACGATATAAGAGATTCAAAAATTCAAAAGGTCTATGATATGAAGAAGAAGGGTATTGACCCATATCCTAGAACTTCAAAGAGATCTCATAAGATAGGCGATGCAATTGCTGATTTTGATGTACTAGCAGAATCTAAAAAAGATTTAACTCTGGCTGGTCGTATTATGGCAATGCGTGAACATGGTGGCTCAATCTTTATGGATCTGGATGATGGTAGTGGCAAGATCCAGGCCTATATAAAGAAAGATATTATCGGTGGTGATGATTTTGATAATTTCAAAAGTTTCGTAGATATCGGCGATTTCGTAGAAGTTAGTGGATTTCTATTTAAGACCAAAAAAGCTGAACGAACCATTGAAGCTAAAGAGTATGTATTACTTAGTAAATCACTTTTACCATTACCCGAAAAATGGCATGGATTAACCGACGTTGAGGAAAGATACCGCAAACGATATCTGGATTTATTATTCAACGAAGATGTACGCGGTAAGTTTCAGATGCGTTTTAAAATATTGGACCTTATACGCGAATTCTTCAGAAAGAACGATTTTACAGAGGTTGAGACACCAATACTTCAACCTATACCCGGAGGGGCCACGGCAAGGCCTTTTAAGACGTTTATGAACGATTTAAAGATGGAGCTATACCTGCGAGTAGCACCGGAGTTGTATTTAAAGAGATTGCTTGTGGGCGGTTTTGAGCGTGTATTTGAGATTGCCAAGAATTTCAGGAACGAGGGCATGGATCGAGAACACAATCCGGAGTTTGATATGCTAGAGGCCTATGCTTCCTACCATGACTATAACTGGATGATGGAACTGACCGAGGATCTGATGGTTTTCTTGGCTATGGAGTTATACGGTAATAACGAGATTAAATATGGAGACAGTGTCGTTCGTATTAATAAACCGTTTAAGAGAATTACATTCAATAACGTTGTTAAGGAATATTCTGGTCTTGATTATGACGTTGATGACGAAAAAGCGTTTATAAAGAAGGCCGAAGAATTAAATATCCAAATTGATAAGACTATGTCCAAGGCCAATATTGCCGATGAGATATTCAAAAAGCTGGCTCGCCCAAAAATGATAGATCCTGTTTTTGTTATTGATCATCCGATTGAACTCTCACCATTAACTAAGAAAATACCCTCTAATCAGGGTCACGTGGAACGATTTCAATTATTGATTGGCGGCTTCGAGTTAACTAATGCCTTTACTGAGTTAAACGATCCACTGGATCAAAGAGAAAGATTTGATGCCCAGGAAAAAATGCGATCTAGGGGTAATGAAGAAGCGCAAAGGCTGGATCAAGATTTTATTGATGCCTTGGAGCATGGTATGCCACCAGCAACGGGCATTGGTATTGGCATTGACCGTTTAGTTGCGCTCTATACTGACTCCCATTCTTTACGTGATATTCTACTTTTCCCGACGATGAAATCCAGATAGATAAAGAACAAGTAATATTTCAGTCATGTTATATCGTAAATATCGGCCGAAGAACTTCAACGAAGTTGTTGGCCAGGAACATATCAAAAAAACTCTCTTGGGAAGCTTGACTAGTGGTCATCTAGGCCATGCCTATTTGTTTACTGGTCCACGTGGTACGGGCAAGACTACCGTTGCTAGAATATTCGCCAAATGCCTGAATTGTGCCAATCGGAGCAAGGACGGTAACCCTTGTGATAAATGCGATTCCTGTTTAGGTATCGATCAGAATAGATCGATGGATTTAATCGAAATAGACGCCGCTTCTAATCGTGGTATTGATGAGATCAGGAATCTCAAAGAATCAGCTATGGTGTCGGCACCAAGCGGGAAGTATAAGATTTTTATTGTAGATGAGGTCCACATGTTAACCAAGGATGCCTTTAACGCTTTATTGAAAATTCTTGAGGAACCGCCGGCTCATATTGTCTTTATCCTAGCCACTACCGAATCTCATAAGATATTACCGACCGTACTCTCTCGAGTCCAGAGATTTGATTTTAAGCGATTATCAGATGACGAAATAGCTTCAAAGTTAAAACTAGTTGCCAAGTCAGAGAATATCAAAGTTGATGATGGTGGACTGGCGACAATTGCTAATGCTGCTGATGGTGCAATGCGTGATGCAGAGGTATTACTAGAGAAATTACGATCATCGATGGCCAAAGGCCAAGAAGTTGACGAAGTGACTGTAGCTGAATTGTTGGAATTGGTACCGAATAAATATCTGACAGAATTTCTACAATGTATGATTGATAAACGTAATCGTGATGCTATCGTCATTGTTGGCAAGATTTACGAGTCGGGGATCGATCTGGATAATTTCTTAAAAAACCTTATTGAGTATATGCGCAATTCTTTAATGGCAATTATTAGTAATGATAGTGGCGCCATGACCGTAGATCCAAAGTTGCTAGTTAAATTCATTAGAGTGTTTGCTGATGCTCGTAGCGAACTTAAGAATTATCCCATTCCGACATTGGCCGTTGAGATGGCCATTCTCGGTCAAATG
>Ga0209518_1001040_pt1 | contig 32311 bp, 37 predicted proteins | sample RifGroB1_FD_183993 | JGI IMG/M metagenome (GOLD analysis project Ga0209518, IMG submission 183993) | Groundwater microbial communities from Rifle, Colorado, USA - Groundwater B1 (SPAdes) (version 2) | ecosystem: Environmental > Aquatic > Deep subsurface > Groundwater | place: Rifle, Colorado...
AGCCTCTACCGTTGGCGACGCCTACGCCGGACACCCACCGATGGGAACAAGAGTGAGGTGCAAACCAACTGGCGGCGGAGCCATAAATTACGAAGGCCGCTGGATACCCGCATGGAATAACATGGGCCGGGTTTTGCTGGATGACGGCCAGGTGAAGGTGTCTTCTACCTGCTATCTTGTTGTCATTTAACGATAAAGCTCAGTGGACGCCGCCACTGAAATAACAACAAAAACGGGTGCTTCCCGGCGTTCCACTGAAGCGCCTTGTTAAATGCGATTTTGGGTGCGATATGACTTGCATAGTTGGCCTGGTTGAAAATGGAAAAGTTTACATTGGTGGGGACTCTGCCGGGGTTTCTGGGTTCGATTTGAGAATCCGTCAAGACGACAAGGTTTTTGCTAAAAACGGAATGGTTTTTGGTTTTACCAGTTCGTTTAGAATGGGGCAAATACTGAGGTATAGTCTTTCTATCCCAGACCACGACCCAAGAACGGATGACTATGCCTATCTTTGCACTGATTTTGTTGACGCGCTGATCAAGTGTTTCAAAGAGAAAGAGTATGCCACAATAAAAAACAGCGAGGTGTCTGGAGGTATTTTTCTGGTCGGCTATAAAGGGAACCTGTACCGGATAGAGAGCGACTTCCAGGTGGGCAAAGTAAGGCAAAAATATGATGCCTGCGGTTGTGGTGAGAACTACGCCCTTGGTGCATTGCGGTCGCTTGAGGAAGCAGGCAAAGAGCCGATTGAGATCGTAGAGCATGCCCTGTCTGTGGCGGAATACTTTTCTGCCGGGGTAAGGGCACCCTTCACCGTAGTAAGCATTTAACAGTATTTTAACCGGGCCAGCTAAAAGCTGACCCGAAACTGACCGACGGCCCCTGGCTCCGGTTGAAAATTTGGTTATCTGGATTGGAGGAAGGAATTATGATCGAACTAGGTCAAGAAGCACGTGACAAAGTGACAGGCTTTGAAGGCATTCTGACTGCACGTCATCAGTATATTACCGGATGTGACCAGTACTCTATTTGCCCGACTGGCATCGACAAGGAAAACAAACTAAAGGAGACCTACGCCTTTGACGAAGGCCGGATTGAGATTACTGGCAAAGGGGTAACTGTGGCGGAGGTGCAAACTGAAAAGCGCGGCGGGCCACAACACCCCAGCACAAGTGTAAGATAACGCCAAGCTCACGGGAAGCAGGGGATAGAAGACATGCAACAAGCACCAGAAACACTTAACCCGCCACAAGCTCACACGCCGACCCTGCTTCCCGGTGAAGCGCCTGGTTGTGCCGGTTTTGATGATATTGTTGCCGCCATGGACAAAATATCTGATGCCCTGGAACTGGAGTCCATCCACTGGATTCGCGGCAAGGCTGGCCCGAACTGGTGCTATGGTTGCGGGAAGGCCATGGCAAAACATTTGCGGCGTCGGGCGACACGCAAAGAGAAAAGTGAGTACATCCTGGATGGGGGGTATCCCGCCGGGGATGAGGATGGATGCGCACACTGCGAAGGATGCGGCAAACTGCTGCACTACTCCCTGACAGATTGTGGGGTGGAAAATGAGTTGGGCCATTTTTTGGAACACTGGGATCCGCAGGGCAACATTGAACCTGAAACAGCCTATGAACTGGCTCGTGTTTTTGAGTACGGGCAGCATGTTGACGAATTTTTCGATGCCCTTGGTAGGTTGGCCGGTATGGTCCGGCGACAGATTGAGGCATAACGACCAAGCATAACCAGACCGCTGCTTTTGCGGTTCTGCGTTGATGCGCTTGTTGGGCGATTTTGCCCGGAACTTAACTTTGAAAGGACGTAAACATGAAAGTATTTCTTGGTGGCACCTGCAATGAATCGAAGTGGCGCAATTTGATTATTCCACACCTTGCGGTTGATTTCTTTAATCCGGTCGTTGCAGACTGGACTCCTGCCTGCATGGAAGAAGAGATCAGGCAGCGCGAGACATGCGATGTCGTTTTGTACACTATCACACCCAAAATGACGGGGACGTATTCTGTCGCTGAAGTCGTTGACGATAGCAACAAGCGCCCTCAGAAAACGGTTTTTATTTGTCTTAGAGAAGACGACGGGCTACGTTTTGACGATGGGCAATGGAAATCTCTTGGCGCGGTAGCCCAGATGGTAGAACGCAACGGTGGTGCCGTGTTCTCCGATTTAAAGAGCGCAGCCCTGGATATTAACGCCAGAGTATGACGCGGCCCAACAAGGGATTAACCAGAAAAAAAACTGGATAACTCCACTGATTGCGGATATATACGGTTAGCAAAATTGGTGCCGCACTGGTCGCCAAAAAATAGTCTTGCACCGCAGGACAAAATATGTTTTGTTTCGACATCCGCAATCGCGGAGGCTTTTCATCTCCTGGGCTGGTAATCCGGCAGATGCAAAATATACAAGAAGAGGTCAAGTTGCCTAAATCTCTGTTCAAAAATCAAAGTTCTGCCCATAAAAGCAATGGTTTAAGAAACCAAACGCCATGCCTTTTTCTCTTCTTGGGGGCTGGTGTTACCAGGTGCTTTTATGGGCAGAACTTTGGAGTTTGGGCCAGGTAAAGGATCGCAATATAAAATGGAAATGCTAAATATCCACGATTGGGACGAATGGCAATCGTACCGGAAAGACAGAGGGCAGCCGCCGTGGATAAAAATACACAGGGAGATAATGCGAAACTATAAGTGGGTTTCGCTATCTGACATGGAGCGGGGGCAACTCGTATCGTGTTGGTTGTTGGCTGCTGACCACAACGGAAGGATACCAGTGTGTCCAGATTTGTTACAAAAATTATGTTTCATGTCTGACAGGCCAAATGTTAATAAATTCATAGAGTTAGGTTTTTTTGACGCCAACGTGACGCCAACGTGACGCCAACGTGACGCCAACGTGACGCCAACGTGACGCCAACGTGACGCACCAGAGTAGATAAGAGGCAGAGAAGAGAAGAATAAAAGCTATGCGAAGCGAGCGCCGGGCACGGACATTTTCCCACGACCGGAAAAGATAAAAGATTGCTTGCCAGGAAAAAGATTATAAGAGGCCAAGGTTAAAAATCCTTTCTTCTGGCGAGCAAAAGTTGTAAAGTGCGCGTTCAAAAGCAGGGGATAGGTTATCGAGACCGAACGCGAGATTGAGCCCTCGTTTCCCCTTGCTCCTTTCAGCTCAAAACCTTTTGCTCAGGAGGTATCTTTGATGGACCAATTACCCGAAGTTTGGAAAGTAGTACCTGGATTTGAGAATTACAGCGTTTCGAATTGCGGCAGGGTACGGCGTGACGTGAAGACGTGGTCTCATGAGCCTAAAATCCTAAAGCCGTTCACTATCTCTGGCGGGTATCAGCAGATTCATTTATTTTGCGGAGGGGTCAGAAAAGCGTTTCGGGTCCATCGTCTGGTTTTGGCACTGTTTGACAGGCCGCCACAAGAGGGTGAGGAAGGGAACCACAAGGATGGGGACAAGAGCAAGAACGGAATATCGAACCTGGAATGGGTTTTCCCTAACGGCAACATGAAGCACGCCTATGATTCTGGGCTGCATAGCAGGCAGGTGGGTGACAAAAGCCACTTTGCAAAATTGTCGTTGCAGCAGGTGCGGGAAATTAGAGATAAGATGAGCGTCGGGGTGTTGACATGCATCTCAATAGCCAACGAATACGGAGTGTGTCGGTCAACTGTTTACCGCATCCGTGACGGGAAGAGCTGGTGTTGATATGGAGCTAAGAGCGCATCAAGTTGAAATAATCGAGAAGGCCCGAAAATCTATTTCTGACGGGACCAAGCGGCCCTTGCTGTTCGCGTGTTGTTCTTTCGGAAAAACGATTGTGGCGGGCGAAATAGCGCGGTTGGCTGTGGCAAAGAACAACAAAGTTCTGTTTATCGTTCACCGCCGATTGTTGGCATATCAAACGAAAGAAAAATTTGACGCCTACGGGTTGAGCAGCTCCATAATCATGGCCGGGGAGAAAACAGACTTTGGGTGCCCGGTGATGATAACCACGGTGCAGACATACCGGAACCGGCTGAAGCTCAAGCACCCATCAGCAAATATTTTTTTCCATGATGCCTCGGTAATTTTTGTCGATGAATGCCATTTGGCGATTGGCCCAACGTTCAAAGAGGTTTACGACTATTACCAAGGCAAGGTGATAATCGGACTCACGGGCAGCCCGGCGCGTGGTGATCAGCGTGGGCTCGGGGAAGTGTTCGAGTCAATCATCTCATCGACCAGCATTAAAGAGTTGACCGATCAAGGATACCTGGCCCCGGTTAGATATTTTGCGGCCCCTGCCCCAGATCTTACCAAAGTCAAAATGACCGCTGGAGATTACAACAAGAAAGAACTTGAAAAGGAGATGAACAAAACGCAACTGGTCGGGGATGTGGTCGAGAACTGGCAGCGGAGCGGGGAAGGGCGGCAAACGATAGTCTTTGCTTCTGGCGTGAAACATTCAATTCATCTGCGAGATGAGTTCATAAAAATTGGGGTGGCGGCAGAACACCTGGACGCCAACTCTCCACACGATGAGAGAATGGAAGTATTGCGGCAATTCAGGCTTGGAAATATCACCGTAGTCTGTAACTGCCAGTTATTTACCGAAGGGTATGACGCCGACTTCGTGTCATGCATAGCGATTGCCAGGCCGACAAAGAGCCTTCCGCTATGGATTCAGATGGCCGGGAGAGGGCAAAGGATATGTGACGGAAAAGTTGATTGCATCCTGTTGGATTTCGGGGGGAACATTGAGCGCCACGGATTCCTCACTGACGATATTGAGTGGTCTTTAGATGGCAAAGAAAGGGCCTGGAAAAAGAAAGAACCCGAGCCAAAAGAGCCAAAAACGGTAAAATGTACCGTATGCCATGCCGTTTTCGAGGGTGTCGACCGGTGCCCAGATTGCAATTCACCGGTGCAAAAGTTTGGCAAAAAAATCGAAGTGGTTGCCGCGGACCTGGAAGAGGTGGGCGGCAAGAGAAAAATGGATGCCGTAGAACGTCGGCGCTTTCTGGGGATGCTGCTCCATGTCCAGCGGGCCAAGGGGTACAAGCAGGGATGGGTTAGCTGGAAGTACAAAGAAAAAACAGGTGTTTTTCCGAAAAGCCTTGATCTTGTGGCACCAATCCCGCCGGATGAACAGTTTTCGAAATACCTGCAACACTTGAATATCAAGGCCGCAAAGTCAAAGCAAAAGCAGAATAGCCAGTTCCAGCCCGGAATGTCGCAAATCGACAGATATAAGGCGTATTTATGAGGGCTGAAGATGCGATAGGCCGGTGGCCGGGCATTTTTGAAAGTCTTGCGATCACCGTAGGAGATGGGCGGCATATCGCATGTCCGATATGCGGGAAGAAATCGTTTAGATTTGACGACAAAGACGGGCGCGGGAGTTGGATTTGTACGCACGGCAGCGGCGATGGCTGGGCGCTTGTCCAGGCGGTTCTTGGCTGCGACTTTAAAGGCTCCCTGGCACAAGTCGGCCCGATTATTGGCACTGTAACCCCTACGGCGGTATGCAAAGAAGAATTTGCAAGCCCGGAAGTACTGCGGAAGATGTTTTTGGAATCGGTCAAGGCCAGCAAAGATAACCTCGTCGGGGCGTACCTAAAGCACCGTGGGCTTACCGTGGTCCCCGAAATTTTGAGGTATCACAAGGGGTGCTGGGAAAGCGAGACGAAACAGAATCACCCGGCAATGCTGGCCGTTGTCACCCTGCCAGACGGACAGGCCAGCACGATGCACCGGACGTATTTGTCCAGAAACGGGGAGAAATTGAAAGGAGTTGATTGCCCCAAAAAGATGATGCCGGGGGTGAAGAAATCAACCGGCGGCGCTATCCGGCTTTTCCCCCCAACTGCGGACGGAGTAATCGGCCTAGCTGAAGGGATTGAGACGGCGATTGCCTGCTATGAGCACCACGGGATACCGACATGGGCGGCGGTGTCTGCCGGGATGATGGCGGCGTTTATCCCGCCGGTTGGGGTTAAAAAGGTGTGGATTTTTGGGGACAACGACTCTCATAAATCATTTGCCGGGGAAGCGGCGGCATACTCGTTGGCCAAGCGGCTGGTGGAGCAAAAAAAGATGCCGGTTGAGGTTGCTATTCCTGGCAGGCCAGGGGACTGGCTGGATGAGTTGGAAATGCGTAAATGTTTGAGGTGATTGGTGGACCCGTCTCGACGAGGTACGGCAGGATGGATAGCGACCGTGATGCGCCCGTTTCGAAAATAGCTAAAGGCCTCTGGACTGCAAGGCGTTACCGTGCTGCTGGGGTTTGACGCCGGGGAACCTGGCCGGAAGTCGCGGGCGCTGAAATACGCCAGCGGATACGACAAGGTTTTCCCTTTGATCGAGTGGCAGTGGAGCCGTGAACGGTGCATTGAGGCCATTGATCGCGCTGGCCTGCCACGGCCAGGGAAGTTTCGGCAGAGGAACGCTGCCTAAATTAAACCGTCGCCGCCGGGGGTGATGGCTTAAAAATCCGGCGCGAAGGCCTTGATGTCCACGTTGATGCGCTTGTTAGATTTTACGGCACCGGCCAAGGGCAGCGGCCCGAATAAAAGAGGACACATCTTCTCCGGCCTGCTCTGCCCCGGCCTTCACCGTCTCAATTTCTGCCTCAGTCCAGCGGATTTTTATGGCTACCCGCCGGGCGTTTTCTTTTAGAGAGCCAAGGGGCTTCCCTCGGCTCTTTTTGGTTTCCGTCATCGGATATCCTCACAAGTGTAAACCGCGTTGTCCCAGTTGATATTACCAAGGTCATCGCTATTAGCCTGTACCGCTACCGTGGACACGGTAAAGTGGATGCCGTAACGCTTACCATTTTCCTTGTCCACGACAGTCTCGCTATAGGAGTTGTATGCGTCGCTATAGGAGTTGTTGTACTCCACGTTGGCATTGTCCAGCTGGCGCAAGATGTCAGCCGGGATGTCGTCAGAGTCAATTTCGTTATCGTAAGACCCCTCTATGCAATCCGGGCCAGTATCCCCCTCCTCTATAATTTCGTAGGAAGGCCGGCCAGCCTCGCCATGGGAACAGTAGTAAGGCCCGTCACCTTGCATTTTATCTATCTCATCTTGTGCCTCTTCTTCCGTGTCAAATACCGCTATCTCATCGCGGTACTGAGGTTCCAAGTCTTCAACCTCTGAGATTGTAGCAAGGTGCGCCTGGGGTGCATTGATGGTGCCGCCGTAGTAATTGGGGGTGATTTTGATTTGGTAGCTCATGGTCGTTTCTCCTTGTTGGGTGGTTGGGATATTTCCCCTTGCTCTTGATTATACTGTACACCCAACTTAATCACATTGCAAGCGTTTTTTTTATTTATTTTGTACCCCTTGCTAAAGCCGCTCCCCGGATGAACGCACTTACAGATGCCGAAGCTGGAGCCCGGCTGTCATGCGCGGTAAACCAAAGAAAATCAGTTGACACAAAAATAATTTTATGGTTGATATGAGATATGGTCAATATCCATACCCACCATATCCCCAAAAGGCCTCTAGTCCGAGCGATTAGAGGCCTTTTTTTATCCATGAGGGCAACAAATATGCTGAAAACTACGGTGCCTACTCCCCGGCGCAAGAGGCGGTAATGGCTGGCAAAGGCAATAAAATCCTCCCCTCAACGGTGTTTAAGAAAGGGGAAAAAAGGCCAAATCAGGGCAAGCGCGGGCCATCCAAGACCCCTGCGGCCATCAAGGATATGATCCTCCAGGCCTTGGCCAACAAGGGCGGGGTGGCGTACCTGGAGCAGCAAGCCGACGACAACCCTGTTGCGTTTATGGGTCTGGTGGGCAAGGTCCTCCCGCTCCAGATCACCGGGGATCAGGCTAACCCTCTCGTGGTCGGGGTAGCTCTCACCGATGAGCAGCTGATGGCGATTGCGAGCGGAGGGCGCGTAAAATGATTACGCCTGGCATTTTTATTGCCGTATTTTCATGTGAGGTATTGCCAAAAGCCGCATTGAGACAAAAAAAGCGGCTAAAACTGGTATTTTTTGCATGAGCGCACCTCACCCCCTCACGGCACAACAGGCGGCATCCATCCTGCTGGAGCGCAAACGAGCTAGACAGGACCTGATGACGTTTGCCGCGAGGGTGCCGGTCCCCGGGTGCCCGATATCGGACGATGCTGACCCTGATGCAGTATTGCCGTTGGTCGAGTCGGCGCAGGCTGGCCACCACCAGTTGATCCTGGAGGCTATGCAGAGGGCAATGGATACCCGGCACGGTCGGCTAATGATAATGGCCCCGCCAGGATCGGCAAAATCCACCTACGCATCGGTGGTGGCCCCGGCGTGGTACCTGGGCCGGGAACCTAATCGCCGGGTAATCCTTACCAGCTACGGCGAGGATCTGGCTCGGCGACACGGGAGGAGGACGCGGCAGTTGCTGGGTAGCGATGAGGCCCAGGGGATACTACAGGCCCGCATCAAAAATGATAGCCGGGCGGCAGACGATTTTGCGTTGACCAACGGGTCCGAGTATATCGCCGTCGGCGTGCTGGCGGGGATAACTGGTACCAGGGCGCACGGGATTGTGATTGATGATCCTGTCAAGGGGCGGCAGGATGCCGACTCGCAGACCGTTCGCGACCGAGTGTGGGCAGCTTACCAGGATGATTTACTAACTCGGCTGATCCCCGGCGGGTGGGTAGTTGTGATTATGACTCGGTGGCATGAGGATGATCTCGCCGGCCGCATCCTGCCGGCTGATTGGGGTGGAGAGTCCGGCGCTATCGAGTGCAGGGATGGCAATGTGTGGGAGGTGCTGTGTCTCCAGGCTGAGTGTCAGCATCCGGCATCTGATCCGATGAGGCGCGCCGCGGGGGAAATGCTATGGCCCGAGTGGTTTAGTGATCGGCACTGGGGACAATTTAGGAGCAACCGACGCACATGGTCGAGCCTATACCAGCAACGGCCGGCGCCAGACGAGGGTATATTATTTCGCCGGGGCGATATGCCGATGTACTCCGCCCGGCCGCATATCCTGCGGATTATTGGGGCCTCTGATTATGCGGTTACCCCAGACGGTGGAGACTGGACAGAGCATGGTATCGCGGGGGTTGGTGAGGATGGGAGCATGTACCTGTTGGATTGGTGGCGGGGCCAAACAGGGCCGGAAATTTGGATAGAAAAAATGCTGGACATGGTCGCCGAATGGCGCCCGCTCTGCTGGTTTGGGGAGTCTGGGCCGATACGCCGATCAATTGAGGGAGCCCTGAAACGCCGGATGGCCGAGAGGCAATGCGCATGCCGGGTGGAGTGGATGGCGAGCGCCACCGACAAGGCTAGCCGGGCGCAATCAATTATCGGGCTGGCCGGCATGGGCCGGCTGTGGTGGCCCAACGGTAAGGGGTGGACGGCAGAGCTTCAGCGCCAGTGTCTGGTATTCCCGGCCGGCAACCCAGACGATGGGGTAGATGTGCTCTCGTTGTTGGGCAGGGGTATGGATATGTTAGGGGCGGCATTTGTTGCGCCCCCCGTTAAGCGCCCGCCGGTACTCAGGCCGCACGGGGCTAGGCCAATAGGATCAAGGAGATGAAAATGATACGAGCAATTTTGATGTTGTTGTTGATGTGCCCCTCCCTGGCACAGGCCGCGATGGTCTGCGTGGACGGCAAAGCGGACGGCACGGTCACCGCCGGGGCCTACTCCTCCAACCGGCAGGTTGTCCGCCTGTATGCGACCTGCACCCACAACACCACCCCGGGGACCGCAGTTGATACGCTGCCCACCAACATGCAGGCTGCGATTGACAATGGTTTTTATGTCTACCGTTTCTCAATCCTCCCAGGATCAACCGGCCCGACCGACAACAGCGACCTGCAAATCATGGATGGTGACGGGCTGACGATCATCGCCTCCGCCGGCAACGGCGCCAACGCCATTGACAACACGGCAAAAACCTCCGTGATTTACGGGGATGGGCCGACGCCGGGCAGTACTAATCATTATCCGTTGGGAGATGGTAGCCCGTGGACGATCACCGTAACCAACAATGCAGTAAATAACAGCTCCTGGACATTGGTCATGCAGGTGATGCGCGAGGGCGCGGCGAATCGATAACAGGTGACGATGATGAAAAAGCTACTTATTACAATGGTTTTATTTTGGTCAACTGTCTGTTTAGCGGGGCCTCCTCCATCGCCTCCCCAGCCAGGGGTTACGGTTGACGATTCCCCGGCAAACGGGGCTACGACTAATGCCGCGTCTTCCAATTGGGCCTATGATCACGGGGCCGCTGCCGACCCCCACGCTGGGTACATGCTGGAGAGCAACATTGGCACTGGAGCCAGCAACTATAATTCCGCTGTCTACAGCGATGCCAACTGCACAACCGTCGCCGCAAATAAAATATGCCTGAAACCAGACGGAACCCTATATGCCTATGATGGTTCAGAGACGCATTTCATCGGTGGGCCGAATACGATTGATGCCGCTGCCGACCCAGATGCCGACCGTGGAGCGTTCTGGGATGAGTCGGCGGGGTCTGGCGGGGCATGGGGGCTATGGACACCAGGCACATATCTCGCCTTTTCAACCACTACCTTTGATCTCACCACTACCGCCGCCTCCAAGCTCAACGAATACCACCAGACGGCCAACGTGCTGGCTCAAGACGTTTACGCCAATGCTGCCGGGGTGCTGGTGCTTGATCCGAAAACAACCAGGGCGATCACCATCAGCGAAATATACATTGCCATGGATGCCGACCCAACGGCGGAATTGACATTTACTTGTTATCAAAAAACGGCGGGGGTTGGTTATGCTGGTCCTACGACGATAGGCTCAGGGGACACCGCGGCCGGGACACTGGCCGTCAATAGTGGTTTCACTGACGCCACGGTGCCAGCAGGGTCAAAAATCTGGTGTGTGATTGGAGACGATCCTGACGACACTTCCACCGTGGAGTTGAGCGTTACTGGGAGTTTTGACTGATGAAGGCCTTGCCTACTGTATTTATTTGGTTGATGTTTTGTGGGCTCGCACAGGCAGGGAATGTGATTACGGCTTTTCATGTTGCTGGCGGCACTTCGGTAGGAACAACCACCACCCCAGTTGGGGCTAGGAGCATAGACAACACGACCTGGACCTATGCCTACAAGGTAAACGGCACTCCTGGGGCCAACGGAACATTGTCTGAGCTATGCATATACGTTCAGAGCGCCAGCGGTGCGGACCAGTTTAAATTGTCCTTGTACGCACATGATGCAGGAAACAACATGCCAGGGGCTGTTATTGCCAACGCCACGTCAGTCGAGGATACGATGACGGCGTCCATGGTGCTTCACTGCATAGCGATCGATTCGGCTACTCCGGCATCAATCGTGTCTGGGACTCAATATTGGGTAGCCTTGGAGCAATTGGCGGGCTACAACTCAGTCGGATCGTCTGGGTATGTGGGTGCTGGGGCCTGGGACACATCAATTAAAGTGCAGGCCGGCTCATACTCTTGGCCTGATTACGCAGGAACGGAGGACGCAGGTGACACAGATTACGAAGTTACTGCTTATTTTAAGTATCTCCCTTAGTTTCTGTTCTACGGCATACTGCTTTCCAGCTTTTCCGGGGGCTGAAGGGATGGGGGCGGCGGCGGTCGGCGGTCGAGGGGGCTCGGTCTGCATAGTGGACACCTTGTCTGATTCTGCTGGAGACGGGCAAACATTCCGCGAGTGCGTGGAATCCTCGGGGGCGCGGTACGTGACGTTTGAAGTCAGTGGGATCATCGATCTTGTAACTAATCTGACCTTCAGCGACCCTTACATCACCATTGCCGGGCAAACTTCCCCCGGCGGCGTAATGGTCACCGGCCGGCCAACTTACGTCAACACCCATGATGTGATCATCCAGCACATGAGATGGCGGACGGGCCAGCATAGATTGGTGGATAGTAATGATGCAGATGCCTATGGAGACGCCTTTGCTGTTATTGGCGATCAGTACAATATCTCAGTCCCAGCGTATAACATCATAATCGATCATTGCTCATTTGGATTTGGAGTTGATGAGGTTGTCAACGTCGCCTACAATGTCCAAGACACCACGTTCTCATGGTGCAAAATAACCCACGGAATTACATCTTCGATGCACCCAGAATCTCCACATAGTATGGGGTTCTTTGTATGGGGAAGCGTCGGCGGCGGGGTAGCTGCAAATCCAGCAGCCACGGTATCTTTGCACCATTCATTCTTAGGGTTTGCGGAAAACAGAATGCCAGAGAACAGCTATAATTCGTTCTTGGACAGTGTAAACAATGTGGTTTATTACTGGAATACCAGCGTTACCCATCAGGTGGAGCGGGTGAATGCCGACAATCATTCCTACGCCAATATCATCGGGTCCTATCGGAAAATAAATACTTCAGTTTCAACCGCCGGCACACGATCAGCTTTTGTGCTTGAGTACGCATCACTGGCCGAAGAGTCGATATATATGACCGGCGTTCTTGATGGTTACAGAGATTCACAGGTTGACCCCCAATGGTCGGCACAAGAGTATTGGCATGTGGATCAGTCGCTGTCAACTGACTGGCAGAAAGCCACTCCATGGGCCACAACTGGATATTCAGGAGATGGTATTCCGGTTGTTGCATCAACGATGGATGCGACTTACGCCTCTTCTGTAGTAGCTGACTCCGGGGCGACAAAATGCCAAAGCGACGCGACCTGTAGTGATTCTGTAGACTCGGGGTCCGTTTCTCATTATGAGGCGGGGACCGGGGCATATGTGACAGGGGCGGAGGTGGATTCGTTGGACGATACAATATGGCCGGAATTCCTTACCCCAGCAGCTCCAGCCGATACTGATAACGACGGGATGTCTGACGCATGGGAGACGTCAACTTTTGGTGACTTAGATCAGACAGCGACCGGGGATCAAGATGTTGATGGATATGATAACCTGGAGGAGTACATCCATTTTTTGGGGAATTATATCATCCCGGACACCACAGCACCAGTCACCACGGCCTCACCGGCAGCCGGAACCTATCACGCAACTCAATCAGTGGCCCTATCCTGCACCGACGCCGTAGGATGCACCGAAACCCTCTACTGTGCCGGGGCCGACTGTACTCCAGACACCACTTATACCGCGCCGGTCAGCACTGCGACCACCACGACCTATTGCTACGCCTCAACCGATGCCGCTGCCAATCCCGAAACGAAAACCTGCGGAACGTGGACGATTGAAACAGCGACGCTGAACCGGGTTCCGCAAATTGGCGGCAGATCGCTCATTATTGGCGGCCACACCGTGGCAATTGAAGCGAGTGAGTGAAAACATTATGGCTCTCGATTTACAAGAAATAAAAAGGTTGCACGACAAGGCTTATTCGGCTGGGCAGGTCACCAGAGAAAGGGCTGCTGATGACATGGTGTTTTATTTTATCACTCAGTGGGACGCACAACTACTAGACGATAGCCAGTTAGCCTACCGGGGGGAGTTCAACATCCTCAAAAAAGCCGGCCGGCAGATACTGTCCGACCTCGCGGAAAATCCGGTGCAGGTAGATTTCGAGCCAATTGACGAGACGCGGGACGATGCCGCCGAACTGCTCGATGGACTATACCGCACCGATGACAATTCAAATACCTCGCTCAACGCCTACGCCAACGCCATGCAGGAAACGGTTGTCTGCGGGGTTGGATCCTGGATGCTGTTTACCCGTTACGAGAGCAACCGGAGCGGCAACAAGCGGCAGGTGATCGACCGCTGGCCGATATACGAGGCCAACAACTGTGTGTATTGGGACCCCGGCGCCCGGCTGATGGACAAATCGGACGCGGATTACTGCTGCGTGCTGACCCCCTACACCGAGGACGGATATAAAAATCTCGTCAAGGAATTGACGGGGGAGGAGATTGACAATGTTGCCGAGTCGTTTAAAAACCCTGAGCAATCCTACACGTTCCCGTGGTACGCCAAGGGCAGGGCTGTTTATGTCGCCAAGTTCTACCACCGGGAAAAAGGAGAAGTCAAAATATTGACGATGCAAGACCCCTTTGGCCAGACGATGGAACTGGCAGAGTCGGACCTGTCCGAGGTCATGGACGACATGATTGACGAGGGGTACAGCGTCGAGAGTGAGCGGGTCATAGAGCGGTGGGAGGTGACGGAGTACATCTGTTCCGGGCGCGAAATCCTGGAGACAAAAGTGATCGCCGGGCAGCATATCCCCATCATCCCAGTCTACGGCGAGCGGGCCTATGTCGAGGGAGAGGAGCACTACGAGGGGGTAACCCGGCTAGCCAAAGATCCGCAGATGTTGCGTAATTTCCAGATGTCCTACCTCGCCGACATCGTGTCGCAGTCCCCGCGCGAAAAGCCAGTTTTCCTGCAAGAGCAAATCGCCGGGTTCGAGGATTATTACTCGCTCAATGGAGCTGATAACAACTACGCCTATGCCCTGCAAAACCGGAAAGCACTTGATGGTTCCGATTTGCCCATTGGCCCAGTGGCGACACTGCCGGCACCGAATGTGCCCCCGGCCCTAGCTGCATCGTTGGAGTTGTCCCGGCAGGCGGTGGAGGATGTGGCCAATCCTGGAGTGCCGCAAGACATCGCGGACCCTGATCTATCCGGCAAAGCGGTCCTGGCTTTGCAACGCCGGCTCGACATGCAGTCGATGGTCTACCAGGAGCACTACAAGCACGCAAAGCGCCGGGATGGCCAGATCTACGCCTCCATGGCGGCCGATGTCTACGATGTGCCGCGCAAGGTCAAGGTGACTCTCCCGGATGGCACGACAAAAGAGTCCATGGTGATGTCCACCGTGGTCGACCAGGAGACGGGGGACCTGGTGACGCTCAACGATTTAAGCAACGCCGAGTTCGAGGTCTACAGCCAGATAGGGGCCAGCTACAGCAGCAAAAAAGAGCAGACAATCGACCGGTTGCAAGACCTGATCCAGACCGTGCCCGAAGGTGACCCTCTACGCAAAGCATTGTACCTCAAGATGCTGACCCTGATGGATGGGGTTAATTTTGATGACATCCGGAAATACGCCAACATGCAACTGGTGATGGAAGGATTTAAGGAGCCGGAAACCGACGAAGAAATTAAGCTGCTCGAAGACTCCCAAAAAGAGCAAGCGCCAGACGCCGCCATGGTTTTGGCCATGGCCGAGGACAAGAAAGGGCAGGCCGAACTTCTGGAGCAGCAGCGCAAAGGGATTGAGATGCAGCTCAACGCCGCCGATGACAAATTACAACGGCTTATTGATGCGTTTGATTCGCAGACAAAGCGCATGGAGGCACAGGCCAGCATAGCACAGACCGGCGCGCTCATCGAAAATACGCGCATGGACTCATTTGCAAAGCACATCGACAACCAAGCTAAACTAATCCCGATCCGTAATCCATACGAGATGAGCACAGAGGAATTATTTTCTGAATTACAAGCTACCGGGTGACCGGATACCCTAGCCGGCGGGGAGTAAGCCGGTAACCCTAACTGGTGGGGAGTATGCCAGGATGCCGAACTGTAAGGAGAAAACAGGATGGAAGATCAAGAAGTAGTTGAGGAAGTGGTGGAAGAGCAAGAAGTAGTCGAAGAAGCGGTGGAAGGAGCCGATGGTCAGGGAGAGACCGACGAGGAGGCCGAGTATTGGCAAGGCATAGACAAGGGCGAAAGCACTGACGAGCCGATACCCGCCGAGACTCATATCCGCCTAAAGGATAAGCTAAAGGGGCGAATCAAGGAGCGGGATTCAGAAATTGATCAGCTACGTCGCGAGCTGGCAGAGCTGAAGGAAGGTAACAAGGTATCCCCGGCATCCCAGGTTAAACGCCCCCGGGAAGATGACTACAACACCACGGAAGAGTACGACGCCGCGCTTGATAGGTACGAGGAGCAACGGCTTTCCCAACTGGCCGGCAGGACAACGCAAGCCGAGCAAGCCAAGAAGACCGCAGAAGCACGAACCGCCGCCGTCGATACGCACTACAAACGAGCCGATGAGTTTGTGTCGAAATACGGCATTGCCCCGGAGAAGTACAAGGCCGCCGACGAAGCAATCCGAAAAGCGGTTGACGCCGTAATGCCCGGACAGGGGGAGGTTGTGACCGACCACCTTATCTCACTACTGGGAGAAGGATCAGAACGGGCGTTGTTCCGTGTTGGAGCCCGCCCGGAAGTGTTGCGAGAATTCCAGGCCCTGTTGGTCGAGGACAAAACCGGACTGAAAGCCGGGGTGTTCCTGGGTCGGCAACTGGAGCTCGTGACTAACCCAAAAAAAAGGACTACGAACGCCCCGCCGCCATCCCGCCAGCTAAAAGGAGATGCCGGGCCTAATGCGAACGCCGCCGCCCTGAAGAAAGTCTATCAGGAGGCCCACAAAAAAGGCGACACGCAGAAGGCCTATGCAGCCAAAAAACAAGCGAGATCGGCGGGAGTGAATGTGTCCGCATGGTAAATAAGGAGGTGCCACCATGGCATCATTGACCACCGGCAAAGTTGCCGAAGTAATGTTTGAAAAGTTTATTGAGACCTACGACCAGCAGACCGATTTGCTGGACAGGGTAAATTTCCACGAGCCCGACGGCGAGCAGATGCAACACAGCTCGAATGTCATCTGGACGCCAGTCCAGCAGCACGCCCCGGTTATTTCTGGATGGGACGTGAGCAACCAGGAGACTGGCATCATCCAGGAGACCTACCCGGCCGTACTGGGTACGCCATCCAATGACTGGGTTGAGCAGCGGGCGGATGATATGCGCACCGAACGGTTTTGGGCTGACCGTGCAGCAGTGTCTGCAAGGCGGCAGGCCATGCACCTAAATGTGCAACTGGCGACGGCGATCAAAAACCAGGGCTCGTTGTTTTACCGGTCGAATGTCGATTCCGGCTACGAGTTTATCGCCGAAGCCCAGGCCATGATGAACGAGCGCCAGCTGATGGACAACGGGCGGACCTTCATCCTTAACGACCGCGACCAGCTCCACTTTTCCAAGGACCTCGCCGCCCGGCAGACGCTCCAGGGCCGGCCCGACGAGACGTGGAAAAAGGGGCAGATCGGGGCCAATATTGCAGGATTCGACGTGTTCACCGGCTCTTATCTGCCAAACATCACCGGCGGGGCTGACCCGGCGGTGACCGTAACCGGCAACCAGACGTTTGCCCCGCAGGCCGGGACCGTCAACGCCACCACGTTGGTGGTTACCAATGTGGACTACCGTGAGGCATCGATTGTGGTCAACGATTCGTCTTTGCTGACGGTCGGCGACAAGATCACCATCGAGAACTCTGGGACCCCTGTATATGCCCTGGGCAAGGGGGACAAGACCAACACCGGGCAGCCGATGGTGTTTACCGTCATCGAGCTGACCGACTCGACCCATATCAAGGTCTATCCTAAGCCGATTGCCGCCGATGATGCAAATTTGTCAGTCATCGAGGCCGCATACGCCAACATCAATACGCAGATCCTCAACGCTGCCACCATCACCCGGCTCAACACCGACGCGACGAACAAGGTCAATTTGTTCTTCGATAAAATGGCGGTAGAGGTCATTGGGGGCACCGTCCCGGCGGGGTTGTTTTCGCAGTTCAACGCCGGCAAGGTCTTGACCGACACCATGTCGAACGGGCTTGCCGTCTATTTACTGTATGACGGCAACATCGCGACGATGAACTTCCGTTTTCGGCTGTTCACTTGGTTTGGAGTGACCATTGCTGATCCCAGCAACGCGGGGTGCGCAGTAACCTATTAACCTTCACGGGGGGCTTCGGCCCCCCTTACTTTAAGGAGCAAAATCATGTCCAGAATTTTACGACTTGGCGAGCTGTACCACCGCAACGACTCGGACGCCACCGATGACCTGAACACCACCAGCGCCGCCGACTCGCTGGCTATCCCGGTTACTCACGCCTATGTGGCCAAAACCACCGGAGGTGACGCCGAGGCGCTTACCTTGGCAAACGGTGTTCCTGGCCAGGTGCTGGTGATTGACCTGACCACGGACGGCGGCGGGGATGGTACCTTAACCCCAACCACGGCCACCGGTTGGGCGACCATCGTCTTTGCCGACGCGGGAGACAAGGCCATCCTGCTGTATGTCGATGATGTCATTGGGTGGATTATCTTAAGTCTTGTTGGTGTTGCCCAGCCGCCGGTATCCACCGTTTAACCATCTACCTTGATGCCGGGGGAAACCCCGGCACACTGAACAAAGGAGAATCACAATGGGTAAATGTACCACTCTTAACATAACCTCAGCAGCGGTGGCGGCATTGCTTAGCGTGACCGCCGGCACGGCTGCCGCATCCAAGGCTCTAGTCTTGGATGCAAATTTGGATGTCGGGTCGCTTCGGACCTTAACGTTTACCGGAACCGCAACATCAGTATCCGTAACCGCTGGCACCCAGGGTTATCCGGCCGTCTATGTGCGCGACGGATCGCTGAAAATCCACAAGCACACAGCGACCACAGACACATATTGTGCCGAGTTCAAGTTCAATTATCAGGGTCTGACGGCCCAATCGTTCGGACTGGACTGCACCTGTGAAATCGAGCCCGGCGGAGACACGCCAGCTAACCGAACGGCCGGAGGGCTTCGGGCTGTTCAAGGCGTTGCTCGTGTCGGCTCCGGTTTCACGATTACCGGCGGCGGAGATTCAGGCGTCTATGGCCAGTTCTGTAACAACGGGACAATCAACGGCACCGTTTACCCTTCAGCCGGGTACATGCTGATTGAGGACGGCGGCACTTGGACCGAAGTTGGCGTGCTTTCTGCGATGTGGCTTGACTCTCACCTGAACAAGACTATCAGTGCTGGTGCAAGCTACTTCCTGAATATTACCAATAACGGAACTAGCACACCGACAGCGTTTGACGCAGCTATTCATGTGTATGCAGGGAACGCAATCACCAACTTGCTGAAGATTGACACCGCTTCTGGTATGGTCTCCGCCAATACCGTGGGGGATGCCACCTTTGCCAATTGGAAGACGATCAAAATTGACCTCGACGGCACGCCACACTACTTGATTGCGGCCCAGGCTATCACTGGTTAAAAATCACTTTGGCGGATAGGGCCTATAGCCCGAAAAGTCGCACCCGGCGACCTTCCGCCATTTTTGCCGGGAATAACGGGTAAAAAATGAAATTGGATGTGGCAGAGAGATTAGCAGTGTTGGAATTGCTCCCCGTTACGGGGTCTTTTCTTAACCTAAAATTGGTCAGGGAAACGCGGGAAGAGCTTTCGTTCACCGAAGAAGAGGTTAAAAAACTTGGGTTCGTTACCGACCCCGCAACCAATACCGTGCGGTGGACCGGCGAACTGGAACGGGAATTTACCTTCGGCCCGTCAATAGTCGGGATGGTTGCCGACTCCCTCGCTGCTCGCGACAAAAAAGAATCACTGGAATTACGGCACCTGAGCATCTACCCAAAATTCATCCCGGGGGAAAAATAATGGCTATCGTTCTTTTCAAGAAAGGCACCGGGCAGCCGGTGAAAGTCAGCGAGTACGGATTCGAACACAGCGTGGAATCGGGCAACTATTTCCTGACCAAGGACGCCGCGGTCAACTATGGAAAACCGCCCGAGGTCGAGGTGGAGGTATCCAGCGACGAACCGCCCGAGGTCGAGGCCCATCACGCTACGTTCGGGCATCAGACGTCAAACTTTCCCCGCCCTGGCCGGCCCAGAAAGGACCATAGCAAGTGACCACCAAAGTCGATATCATCAACGGGGCCTATTCTGAGTTGCGGATATCCGGGCTTACCTCTTCGCCGACACCGGAAGACTTGGAGCTCGCCCTTGGTGCCCTGGAGAACATGGCCGCCGAGTTCGAGGCTAACAGTGTCGGCGTCGGGTATGCTTTCGAGCAAAATCCAGACCTCAACACGCCGCACAACATCGAGCGGCGCTACTGGTCCAGTTTCCAATTATGTTTGGCCGCCCGGCTGCTGGACAGTTTCGGGAAACAGCCATCCGCCACGTTGCTTGCCCGGGCGCAATCGGCATTTGCATTCCTGTCCACGCGGTCCGCGCCGCTTAAGCGAACTCTTCGCCCGTCCCGGCATCCAGTAGGGTCTAAGAATAGATTTGCCGGCGGCCAGCGCTTTTATGAAACGATGAACGAGGCCCCGCTTAGCAGCTACACCAATACGATGTACATCGGGGATATTGACGACTTCACCGAAGACTTCACCGCCTGGCTAAAGGACGGGGAGACCATCAGCTCTTACACGATCACGGCCAACACCGGGTTGACGATTGTCTCCGACTCGAACACCGACACAGCAGTAGCCTACCAAGTGAGCGCGGTTGGGACCAATGGTGAAGATTCTGACGCCCTGCTCCAGGTAAAAATCATTGTGACCTCTTCAGCGGCAAGGAAGATCACCAGGATCATAAACTTCAAGCTGAACACTGCCGAGATATGAAGATCAACCTCATCAGAGGGGATAAGGTAGACCCCAACGTGGATTACCTGGACGCGCTGCCGGTGAATATGTACGCCGTCAAGAAAGATATCCTGGGCGGCAACGGGTACATGATTTCCTACCCAGGGATCACGAGCTTTGGCACTGGTATCGGGGCGGATCGGGGCGGGGTATACAATGACCGGCAGAATAGACACCTTCGGATCTCCGGGGAAAAACTGATCAGTGTAAGAGCCGACGGAGTTGTCGTTGAGCTGGGAGACATCCCCGGTACGCGCCAAGCCGCATTGCCTTACAGCTTCAACACGCAGGCCATTATTGTTGACGGGAGCATGTACCTATACAGTGCCTCCACTGGCCTGGATAAAGTCACGGCGGCAGGGATCGGCACACCGATTGACGGCACCTGGATTGACGGATATTACTTTTTGACCGATGGTGAATACCTGTACCACACCGAACTCACCAACGAGGCAGCAATTAACGCCTTGAGCTTTGCGACGGCCGAGTTTATGCCTGATGTCTCTCTTGGTGTCGGGAAGACTCAGGACAATAAGGGCATTGTCTTTGGCCGATACACCACCGAGTATTTTGTCAATGTGGCCACCGAGAATTTTGCTTTTCAGCGAGTCGAAGAACGGGCCATAAAAATCGGTATTGTTGCAACTAACGCAAAGTGCGAAGTCGGGGGCGATTGGTATATCACCGGGGGCAGAAAAGAGGAAGCGGTTGGCGTTCATGTCATCGGGACTGGATCCGCGGAAAAGATATCAACGAGGGAAATTGACAAGATATTATCCGCATACCCTGAATCTGAGTTAAGTGACATGCGGATGGAGGGCAGGAAGGAAGACGGCACCACCTTTATAATTGTCCATCTACCGAATGAAACCCTGTGCTTTAACAGGGAGATAGCCAACACTTTTGGCGTAGACTTTGCCTGGTCCATCCTTCAATCTGGGGCTCAAGTCGCTATGGTTTACGGGGGGATAAATTGCGTCCACGATCCAAGAACCGGCAAGGAAATTGTTGGCGATCGGACCGGCGGGAATCTTGGCTATCTCGACAACACCACTTTCGCTCAATACGATGAAATACAGGAGTTTATCCTCTATTCGCCATTTGTAAGCCTTGAAGCCATGTCCGTCGATGAATTGAAAATTGAGACGATCCCCGGTAGAAATACGATTGATGACGCGAAGGTATTCATATCGGTCTCAAAGAACGGGGATATTTTCGGCAAAGAGTATTCAATGGCCTACGGGGACCCGCTGGACTACCAGGCTAAGTTTATACTCCGTCGTCTAGGGTATTTCAATTCGTTTGCCGGGTTCAAGTTCAGGGGCGCCACAAAATCCCGGATGGCGTTTGCCAATCTGGAAATAACAGCCACATGACAACCCAAACCGTTAAAGAGCAGCTGAAAGGCCTGCACCTTGGAATGGCTGAACTTGCGAAGCTGTCAGGGTGGCCGGCCGCTTTGTTATCCGACTACCTAAGTATTTCCTACAACTTTAAGTTTTTATCGGAAACGATTGACCGCCAAAGCCAAAACACCGTCCTAATTACAGCGGCCGACTCACCGTATTCAGTTACCGCCCTTGACAGGGTTATCTTTTGTGACACGGACGGTGGGGCCATTACGGTTTTGCTGCCGGCCGGCGCGGAAGGAAGGGAGTTGATCCTTAAAAATGTAGGAACGGCCTTGAACTATGTTACCCTTACCCCATCGGAGGCAGAAACGGTTCCGCTGACCACGTTATTCGATGGCGAAACCCTTGAAACCGTCTGGAATGCAACGGAGTTTTGGAAATGAGCCTGCTTAGACGGATATTCTTGCTGGATGTCATCGGCAACATCATCAACCCAGCGACTGAGGACAAGCAGGACACGATAATCTCCACCCTTCAAGCACGAAAATTTGCCGACACTGGCAACTCTACTACTACTCCCCTTGCCGCCGGGGCGACATTTACGGGGGACTGGATTGATACAGATGGATATGTCCAGGCCATTGCCGTGGTGATTACAAGCCACAATGCTGCCGCTGATGGATTAAGATTTGAACTCAGTGACGACGGGGTGAATGTCCTCCACGCCCATGTGTTTACACCCACGGCCAACGCTCCGAATGGGCATCATTACCCGTCCACGTTGGAATCCCAATATTTTCGGGTAAAATATACCAATGGAGGGACTCTCCAAACGACATTCGTGGTCTCTACGCACCTGCTGAAGTCTATGGCCGAGGAGGGCCATGTCCACCCCGTAAACTATGTCATTGATGATGACCACCCGGTGGCTATTACAAGGGCAATCCTCACAGGTAAAACCGCCGCCGGGGCTTATTCAAATGTGGCATTGACAAACGGCTCAAACCTGAAAGTTTCGCTAGAGGAATTAGAAGCCGCGATCAGCGTCAACAGTAATACTCAACTCAGGACGACGTTATTTGACACCACCGGAAATGAGCCGGCGATGATCGAACAAGGTGGAGCCTATGCGGTAGCCGTAAGCCAACGCCCGGTGGCAACATTTTCAGTGCAACTGAGCATAGAAAATCTTGGCGCATCAGCGGACTATATTTTGGTTGATCTATCCGACACGGTGAATTTTCCCCACACCTTGACCGGCCTTATCCAAGTGTCAAGCATCCACCTGGACCTCAACCCCGACACCGCCTTTCGCGGCGATATCCAATTAGGATACCTGAAAAACGTGGACGCCACGGACGGCGATTTTGTCCTCTTGAAAGAGTGGCACCAGGACCTTGCGGCTGACCCAACCCACAGCGGAGAGCATTTTTTCCCAAATGAGTTGATCTGCTCTGATGCTTATCACCTGGGGGCGGTGACGGCAAACGATGTAGCATTTCAGACTGACGTTGCCCTGACAAGTCCGGCCGGCACGTCGGTGTCAGGAACTGGAGATTTGGCATTGCGGGTAATCCGCATCGCTGGCAATATTGACATAGGTATAACCCTCCAATATAGGACCGAGACATGATACACACGATTTCTTTGTGCCCGACATGCTACCGTAAGATCGGAGCTTTTATCTTCAAGCGCGGGAAAGAGGCATGGATGAAAAAGACCTGCCCGGAACACGGCGATTTTGAATCGATGGTTGAGCGGTCGTGGAATCACTTTTCGGCTTTCTACCGATACGGGTCGAACGGACGGAACAACTCCATCATTGTGCACATCGAGAACAAGTGCAACATGAAGTGCTCGTGGTGCTATTACGGAGGAGACAAGATCCATGGCCTGCCCTTCCTGAACCAGCTTCTATATGAGCCATACCGAAAGATGCAGGCACAACCATTTGGCCTTATGTTTTCCGGCGGCGAGCCGACCAAAAACCCAGATTATCACGAAATAGTCGAAACGGCATTCTTGACCGGCTGGCGTCCGTCGACCATCACCAACATGATCAACCTTGCAGATGATGAGTTCTTCCAGAAGACTCTAAACCCGGCATGGGTGGACAATGCCGGAAATTATGCCTTTGCCTGCTCCATGCAACATCCCAAAAACTATTCTCCCGAGATCCTCGCCCAGAAGCTCCAAGCCCTGGAAAACATCAAGAGCAAGAATCTCATTGCCGGCTGCGCGATGTTCTCAATTCAAAGCCTTGATGAGTTGGGTTGGATTCATGATTTCTATGATGAATACAAGAAGCATTTCTCCATGCTCAGAATCCGCACCATGTTTAATAATTGGCGTCATGAAGGAGAGCAGGCCCTCTTTCAATCTGACCTCTACGAGGCCTTCATGGACGAATTCGGTGAGCAATACAGCCCGGTGCAGTGCTCGGAAATTGAGCAGTCTACCAGCTACGGGATGTACCTCCAGACCTGCGAAAGTCGGCATATTTCATTGATGAGTGCGCCGACTGTGGGGAATATCGATTACCACCTGGCTAGCAGGCCCGTTCTTATGCTCGGAAAAGACCTGCGGTGCTACCCGGTGCCAATCTGCCAGATAATCAACGAAGGGATCGAAAAAGGCTGGAAAGATGGTTTCCAGATAAGGGAGGTGGCGTAATGTGGGTAGCAGCGGCAGCAGTAGGCGGGGCTTTGGTAGGGGGGTATTTTTCAAGTAAAGCATCGGATAAAGCGGCAGATGCTTCCCGAGACGCGGCACAAACGGCGGCCGGGTCGCAGACTGAAGCATTGAACTACCTGAAAGAGGTTGAAGCAATTCCCCAGCAGTTCCGGCAAGAAGCTCTCACTAAACTTGGGGGTCTGGTAGGCCTCAAGGGGGGAGAAGGAAGCCAAGCCGAACTGATCAAGAGGGCGAAAGCATCCCCGTTGTATGCTGCCATCATGAGCGGCAAAAATGAGGGAGAAAACGCACTTTTGCGAACCGCTTCGGCAACCGGCGGCCTACGATCTGGGAATGTTCAGGGTGCCATGTATGAGTATAATTCAGACCTGCGAGCACAGGCTTTGCTTGAATCGTACAATCAGCAGCTTTCCGGGCTGCAAGGGCTTGCCCAGCTGCCCAGCAACGCAAACCAGATAGCCTCTACTATGACGGGGATAGGCGAGACTCAGGCCCAGGGAATCATTGCCGGTGGACAGATTCAACAGCAAAATTTACAGAACCAGGGAAATCGATGGGGTTCCGCACTGTCCACGGTAGTATCGCAGCTCGGCAAACAAGACGCGGCAGGGGGTGAAATATAATGGCAAATCCTTTTTACATCGAACCGGCTTCAGGGCTCCCAGGCTTCACGTCCCTGATGGAAGGAGTCGAATCGAGGGCCGAATACGAGCGCGGCAAATCAGTCGAGAAGGGCAAAATTAAGATTCGTCAAAAAGCGGCCGAGATGGCGAAAGCCGGGGACCATGACGGACTTTACGATCTTGCCATCAAAAACCCATGGTTTACCGATGAGATCAAAAAAGTTTCATCTTTCCACAATGAGGAACTAGAGGCCGACGCCATCGAAGCGGCCACCCGGGTCTTGTTTGGGGAATCACCCGGACAAGTGGGGATTGAGCACGCGGAAAAGGTGGCGCAAGCCGGCGGCGATCCAACAAACCAAATTGAACAGGTCAAAAAGGATCAGCTGGACCCTGAAGCGGCAAAAAAGCGAGCAGAACTTTTTCTGGCCATCCACGCCCCAGACAAATACAAGGCGCTGAAGGAAGCCCAGAAGATCGAGCAGCCAAAGACACAGGTGGTTGACGGGCAGCTGGTCACGATTACCCCAGAAGGTACGGCATCAGCATCTCCGATTGAAGGTTTGCTAGCCAAAGGGCCAACGTCTGATTACGAGCGGTGGAAGGAAAACCCGGAAGAGTTTGCACGTTTCAAGGCTGTTGACGATCAACCACAAAAAACAGAATACGCGCCAAGTGACCTTAAAAAAGCGATAGGCGAGAGGCAGGCGTATCTTGACCGAGGCCTTTCTCCGGATGACCCAATTATTAAGGCCTATGACAATAAGATTTCAGGCTCCGATGTTGACATTGAAAGCATGACTCAAGAAGAGGTTGACACCTGGGGCCAAATTGTCAATCTGACCGGAAAAATGCCTGCGCTTGGCCACGGAAAACAGGCCTCTAAAATCCGGATGCAAATTGCCAAAAGCGCCGCCAGAAATGCGCTTGACGCCGCGACTTTGATTCCTGGTGCTGACCCAAATAAAAGGCCGTCTGATGCAGCTTTGGAGGTTGTCGGGACGCAGACCGACACCAAGGCTATCGGCGGCGCTATCACCTTGTTGCAAAAGCAGGCCAGTTCTATGGGTAGCTTTGTCAGTAACATCGAGCAGCAGATTGATAAAGTCCACGCTCTGTCATCAGACCTCAAAACGTATGATACGCGACTGATGAACGTGCCTTTGCGGGCGATGCGAGGCAAAATACAGGGGAGCCCGTTGCAAGCAAAGTATGACATGTATCTGGCCGAAATTGAATCCGAGATAGGCAAGCTGGCTACCGGGTCAACGGCGTCAATTGCGGAGCTCTCTGCCACCGCGCAAAACAAGTGGGAAAAGATCCACGACAAGAATCTGAGCGTCAAGGACATGCTCTCCTTGTTAGATGAGACAAAAGCCGCCGCACGGATGAGGATGAAGAGCGTGGACGATGAATTGGAAAAGACGCGCCGGAAGATGAGATCAAGAGGGGTTGATCCATATTTGGGTGGAAACCCGGCTGCCGGAGCATCCCCCAAACTTTCTCCATCCGACAAGCAGGCCTTAGATTGGGCCAACAGCAACCCAGGTGATCCGAGGTCAGCAAAGATCAAAGCAAAACTTGGTGTGCAATAATGGCAGAATTTGACCCGGACGCATACTTGAGCGATCAGTCGCCTACTGCGGCTCCCCCTGAGTCGGGTGATTTTGACCCTGGTGCATATCTGGGGGAAGCTGTTAGCGAACAGCCCCCGGTTCCGACCCCAGTTCCGGCTGACTATTCCGGCCTCGTCGCCCAATATCACGCCGGCACTCTTGGGGATCGGCAGAAAGCCATTGTAGAAGAGCTGGCCAAGCGAGGGGAGTTATCCCTTGGGAAGCGATCAACGAGAGGCCAAACTCGACAGGAAGCAATGGCGGAACTTGCCGGTGACATCGGCCCGCTACAAGCCTTTATGATAGGGGCCGGGAGTGGGTTTTATAATGTCGGCCGGGGCCTCGGCATTGTCGACCAAGCCGACGAAACAGAAAAGGCCGCTATGGGTGCGCTCAAAGACGCCCGGCCTTACACCACAACCGCAGGAGAAATAACGGGTGAAGCTGCTCCTTTCTTGGTCCCTGGTGCTGCCGCGAGCAATATTGCATCTCTACCTTTGCGGGTACTTGCCTCTGGGGCTGTTGGGGCCACGGAAGGCGGAGTGTTGGAACGTGGGCAAGGCGGGCCGGGGGTGGCCGGCGCGGGCATGGGCGCGGGCATTTCCATGGGTGCTGAGGTTTTGTTCCCTGTGCTTGGTAAGCTGGGCCGTAAAATATTCCAGAAAGTGACCGGGGCCGCACCAAAAGGGCCCATGCTTAACGCGTCCGGCCGTCCGACAATCGAACTACAACAAGCTCTTGACCAGGCCGGAATGTCCTTTGATGACTTGTCAGATGATGCCGTCGAGTTGTTGTCGAGACAATCAGGGGCAAAGCCGGACCAGGCGGCAAGGGCCGCTCTTTTTGAATCTGAGGGGGTTCCGGCAACCAAAGGAGAAGTGTCAAAAAACTTTGAGCAACTTGCTACTGAAAATAGACTTTTGGAATCAGGGGCCGATACTTCCGCCGAACCGTTCAGGCAATTCAAGCTACGACAAAGCGAAGCCATTAAGAAAAAATTGCGGGACAACCTCGGGATCGACCCCGATATTGAGGAAACCGGGGGCTTGATCAAGGACTCTTTAACCGGGCAAAAGAAATTACTCAGGACACAAAAAAACGAGCTTTACCGGACAGCTTCGGAGAACGCGAAGGATATTGGCGGATTACCTTTGTTCACCGATGATTTGGCGGAATCTATACCTGATGCCGATCTTTTTGAGGACTTGGCTATCACGGCGCCGGGGGCCATGGAGTCGCTGGACAAGATCCTGACAAAGTACGGGCTTAAAGAACCAACTGAAGACGCGGTAAAAAAAGGCTTCACCCCTACGCAGTTATCTATCGACAATTTCGAGCGCTTCCGGAAAACCCTGAACGCTATCAGCAGGGGGGACCAGACTGGGGCTTCAGATGTTGCGATTGGCCCCATTAAGGAGGCACTCGACAGAGAAGTTCTTGAGCTGGGAGAAACGCTTCAGGAGCAAGGGGTGTCTGAAAATATTGTCAAACCACTGCTTCAAGCGAGAGATACCGTCCGCAAAATAAAGACAGAATTCAGCCCACAATCTTTCATCGGCAAAATTGTTGATGTGAAAAAAGATGGGGTGACGCCAATCATAGAGGCGAGCAAGGTTTACAGTAAACTGGTCGGGAAGGCTTCACCTATCGAAGATACCAGAAAGTTGATGAGATCTTTGACGAGTTCTCCGGATGGGGGAAAGGCGGTTGCCTCCCTCCAGGCAACAACATTAATGGATCTAATAGACTCTGGTTTCGGCACAGAATCACGGCAGATAAGCGGGGTGAAGATTTTCAACCCGACAGCATTTAAACGGCGAATTAAAAATATTGGAGAACCGAAATTGAAAGAGATCTTTGCCGGCAATCCAGAGGCATTGAAAAGCATAAAAAATATTGATAAAATTTCTTCGGCGCTTATCCCTCCATCTGGCGCAGTCCCAAAAGGGTCTGCCAGTGTTATTCTTGATTTGGCCAACAAATTGGGCCTTGCCACCATATCGTCAAAGGTCCCAGGGGGGGCAATATTGATGGGAGCTCTTACTAAGATGGCCGAACCGGTAAAAACCGGGGCCGCAATAAGGACCGCTCTTAAGTCAGAACCTGAGCAAGTCATGATTGAACAGCTTCGCAGTCAGTTTCCCGGAATAGCATCGTCAATAGGCATTGCATCAATCACCAACGAGGAAAATCAATGAAACGAATCATCGCCCTACTATTTTGCATCATTTTTGCCACGCAGGCCCAGGCCTACAACGTCGTCAAGAACAACGCCTTATACTTTCCAAATCCGAGCAAAAGCGGGGCTCTTGGCTCTGGCACCATGTATGTCGGCAACCCAGACACGGACCCGACAGTGGTAGCCAACCGGAAAACGATCTATGTCAAGGACGAAACCGGAACGGTGACGGCAGTATCTCAGCCCCTTACTTTGGGAGCTGGGGGGGTCCCCCTTTACAACGGCGACCCGGTAACGGTTTTGACCGATGGGGATTATTCACTGATGATTTTGAACTCCCTGGGGGCGCAGGTCTATTATGTGCCGTCTGATCTTAGCGGCCCTGGGGAAGTCCTCAACGTTAAAACTATTGCCGACCTGCGAGGGCATACGCCACTAAGTGGACAGGTTGCCCAGGTCCAAGGGTATTACACGTTTGGCGACAACAACGGCGGTCCATTGCGGACCGGGGTTACAGGCGCGGCACCAGGCACTTATGTGGACAATGGCGGATCAATCATCGTGCCTACTGGCGGAGATGGGTCCGAGGCGTGGGTCTGGGATTACAAGGGGCCGGTCAACGTCAAGTGGTATGGGGTCAAAAGCGATGGCGTTACCGATGCCTACGCCACCCTGGTCGCCATGGAGGTGCTGCACCGCAATATCTATTTCCCGGCCGGCGCGTACCGCCTCGAAACCTTGTGGACCACCAGCGCCGCCGAGGCATATTCTGTAACTATCGAAGGCGACGGGCCAGTTGCCACAACGATTTTCACCTATGGAAACTCAGGCATCAAGCTCCAGTCGGCCGGATCGGTTGTCAAAAACCTGTCCGTGGTGGATGCGAAATCCTACGCAGTTTTGCCCACGGCGCATCCTACGGCAGCCGTACCGGTATCTGGCTCTATTACCGCGAGTACGGTGGGGATATCGGCCGCTGGCAACTTCGAGAAATTTGAGAATGTGTTCGTCTACGGCTTCGACATCGGGGCAGAGCACGCGGACAACTCGAAATACTACAGCACGTTCGACCGTATTAGGTCTATGTTCAACAACATCGATTTTAGAGGGTCTGATAACTTTTCGCGTAGTTACAATTGCTGGTACTCAAACGCCTTCCAGAAAAATGTCGATATCACTGCTGGGAGTCATACCTTCTACTCATGTAATACCGAGACCAATACCCTGTTTGATGGGGACTTGGCCAACTACCCCAACGGGGGCGTATTTGTCGCGGCCACTGCCGGCGAGGTCACATTTAATGACCACTATACCGAGGATGTAAACTGGTATATCCTTGGCTCAAAGTTTAAGTATTTGAACCCCCACCAGACAACGGTGATGGTGGGGGCTGCGCCATTTTACGCGGAAACTCATTTCGGCCAGCAATCCGCCAACCTGGTAATGCCTCCCCATAAGTCTTATTGGACAAGGGGGTCTGGGGTGACATCTGTGCAGACGGAAAAATCACGACTCGACGGTCGGCGTTATACTACCGTGACGGTCGGGGGAGCGGGCGGGACCTCGAAGACGTTCGCATCTCCCTTTGACGGTCGAATCAGGGGTTGGAATCCTGAACATGACGCGAACAACTCATATCAGACTTACGTGAGCTGCTGGATAAAATTCACCTCTGCCGGATGGGATGATGCAAATTTTTATATGATCCCGCAGGCGCAAGAGTACGACGGGGGCCTGTTCTTCACCGAGACGGCGGGCAGAACAAACTTGCCGATCGATACGACCAACACGAGCACCTGGCAGCATGTTTCTTTTCTCGCTCCTGTACGATATACCTTTACCTCCAACCCTGCCGAAAACCTCCAATCGATCCGGCTGTATATGAACTTGGGGGACACGGCCGCTGATTGGTCGGCAAGTCCTAGGGAGATATTGATCTCTGAGCCTGAAATCAGGGTCTATACCTCTGGTGGTGGCGAACTGATGGAACCAAACGATGCTTCAGAATGGCGGATGAACATTGCCGACGATGCGGCAATCTCATTTTTCCCATATCAGGAACAAGGGTTAATGTCCTTGGTCGTGGATGGAGCGCCGACCAACAGCGGCCTGTTCTACTATCGGGTGGCGGCGGCCGGGGCCAACGTCACGCTGTATAGTGCCACCTCGAACCTCAACGCGACCACCGGCGTCCTCGCTGGCACAACCGGGACCGACGCCAAGGTTACGGTCAGCGCCCACACCAACGGCGCCATCTACGTGGAAAACCGGTCTGGTGGGCTCAAGGCCTTCTTGCTCAAGGAAGTAACCGGCATGTTGCCAAATTAGCCCCGGCCTGAACCGGAAAGGAACTTTTATGGCACCTTACACCCTCACCGGCGCTCAAGACTGGCCCATGCTGGTCGGAATGCTCAAAACTATGTCCTGGATTTTTGGAGCCCTGCTTGCAACCATTATGGCCCTGATCGTGGCACAATGGACCGACCTAAGGCGGCAATACTCCACACACAAGTCGGAAGAAGATGACAACTGTTCAGGGTGCCATGAGACGATAAACCGCGAACTTGATGCCGTGTGGGATACTTTAGAGTCCTGCTGTCCAAGAGGATCAGCGAGGCCGGTACGGTGCAGACGGAAAGCGGACAAGACATAGAATACAAGTGCTCGACTTGCGTGAGGGCTAAGGGGTGCTGGATGACCGGGGCTCTTTACCGGTGGTGCCTTGGCCACTACTATTTGGAGAAGAAGAAATGAACGATGATCTGTTGTGGCTGGTGGTCAATGCATACCACGAGTCACAGGGGGAAACCAGGGAAGGGCGGATAGCCGTATGCCATGTCGTGCTGAATCGATGCCGGCAAACTGGCAAAAGCGCCAAGGAGGTCATTTTAAAGCCTAAGCAGTTCTCGTGGGCCAACGGAGGGGCAAGGCCTGCAATAAAGGATTATGACGCCCTGGAGGCCTGTTTTGGTGCCGCGCAAGAGTGCTTGTTGCAAAGGGCGGCGGGGGATGACTTCGGCGGGGCAAATCACTACTTTGCGACGTCAGGACCTAACAAAATCACACCCCCGTCTTGGTCTAAGAAAATGGAAGTGGTCGCCACGATTGGCCACCATACTTTTTACAAGGGGTGACCCAAGGATGGAACGAATATTCTACCAAAAAGGGTACAAGTACCTACTGACCAGGAGATACACGGTAAAACTCGGCTTTAAGTCGCCCTATCCGTTCTCGACAAGGTGGTTCTCTTTTGCCTCAGACGGGACACTGACCATCAACAGCGGGTATGCTTGGGATGGACCAAGCGGCCCTTGCCCTGATTTCCGGTGGCTGATGCGCCCGTCCTTGGTTCATGACACGTTGTACCAGGCAATCAGGATGGGACTACTGCCGCCGTCGTTTCGCCGGCTTGCCGATGCAAAA
>Ga0209518_1001044_pt1 | contig 32211 bp, 51 predicted proteins | sample RifGroB1_FD_183993 | JGI IMG/M metagenome (GOLD analysis project Ga0209518, IMG submission 183993) | Groundwater microbial communities from Rifle, Colorado, USA - Groundwater B1 (SPAdes) (version 2) | ecosystem: Environmental > Aquatic > Deep subsurface > Groundwater | place: Rifle, Colorado...
ATTCTTTTTGTGCATCAAAATGGTTCAAAAGAGAAGCAATATGTCAAAACATATGCGCAAGCATATGAAATGATGTGCGAGAACTTGAGAAATGAAATATGTTCGTGGTGCGAGGAGTTGAAGTGAAAGTTAATATAATGTATCAAGTCGAACTAGAAGAAATACCAAATAATATTGCGGACTTAATTAACAAAGTTAAATGCTCCATAGAAGATAATTTGCCTGCTAAATTAAACTTTTCAACAAACTTGCTATACAAGAACGAAAATGTGTCGCTTGTTTTGCAACAAATTACTGAATGTAGAAAATTATTGATGAAATTTGATCAAAATCTTAACGACTACAGTTTCATTTTAGCTCAATACCAAAAAACTTGTGGTGAGCTTTACATGGCTGAAAAAGAAGCAGAACAAAACTGTACTCAAATAGCACAAGATATTGAACAACTTCAAGAAAAAAAGGAATCTAACGAAAATGGTGAAATTAATAGAAATATATCCACAACGTAAAATGCAAAAAAATATGGCCAATACAAAATTTACAACCACGTGGCACATTTGCGATGTAGAAATTCAAACTAGTCACATTATTTTAGTACGTGCCGAAGAGCATGTAAAAAGTCAATTCGCCGAAGACAACAATGACGCACTGAAAGCTTTACCACAAGGACAAGAATTCTCCAAGATAACACTTTCGAATTCTACAGAAATAATTGTATTTGGTTCTTTGGCAGAAGTTAAAGAAAAAATCATTCGTGATAATAAAAAAGTATTGCATGGGTAATTTAACTGTATTAACATACACCAACCGTTCATTTAATATAAATTATTTTTTAACCAATATATTTCTACTTATTTAATGAATGGCAAAACAAAAAATCACCAAAGAACAATCGGTTGATAAAAAGATTTATATTCGAATAACGTGTTCTATTTGTCTTGGAAATAAATCTAATAGAAATGGAGGAACATGTCCTTATTGTGACGTTGATGGTAAAACTTATATTGAAGCAACGTTTGAAGCGATAAAAAATCAACTGTTAAAAATGTCAAAAGATGATAAAAAAATTATAATAGAATGTCTCAGAAAGCAAACATAGAATGACAAACTTTGATAAATTAAACGTTGCCACTTGTTGTGTTATATATGACACAGAAGAAGACAAAATTTTGCTCCTAAAAAGGTCACCAACAAGTTATTGGAAACCAAATTCTTGGTGTTTGCCAGGTGGACATGTCGATAAAGGTGAAAAACCTAGAGAAGCAATAGTCAGAGAAGTGCTTGAAGAGTGCAATTTACAAATAGAGCCAAAAAACGCTTGGTTCGTGGATTTTACAGTCCACGAAGAAACGTCGACATTGGTCATGTGGTATTTTACATGGACTTACGCTGGTGAAGTCTTACTAAGCAGCGAACACATTAATTACGAATGGGTAAAAGTAAAAGATATTTTTATGTGCGATTGCGCACCAGAAATCAGGTCATTAGAAATAATTAAAAAACTTAATGGAACATTGAAGAGAATATAAATTATGGAAAATAAAAAAGATTTCTTAAAATGGAAAAAATTTATTGCAAAATATTCACAAGATAAAATTGCTGGTGGGTTGGCCGACAAAAACAAACCAACAGATTTCTCCGAAGAAGCCCTCCAAAAAGGGATAGCAGTAGAAATGGAACATACAAACGATACAAAAATTGCCATGGAAATTGCGATGGACCACCTACATGAAGACCCTCAATATTACGATAAATTGCAAAAAACAGGTCTTTAATCTCCATTGACATTTTTGCCTCTTTTTGCTAATATTGTTTTATGTCAAAAGCAAAACAAATTGAAATTACGAATCTGACTAAAGAGTGTAAAATGGTTTGGTATGCATCAGGTGGTGACATTGCCAGATGTGGGCCATTTGAAAACCAGATAGTTGCATATGAGGCTATGATTTTGCATCCCAGTAGGCGAATTTCGAACCTAATTTTTCCAGAAAATGTTATTGTTTGGCCTGAATGGAAAGAGAACGTTTGTGGCTGAAAAAAGCACAATGACAATTGAACATGCCGATGGCTCAAAAGAATGGTATCAAAAAGGCCAATTGCACCGTCTCGACGGGCCAGCAGTTGAACATGCCGATGGCACAAAAGAATGGTGGATTGAAAACCAGCGTTCCACTGCAATTCTTTTTGTGCATCAAAATGGTTCAAAAGAGAAGCAATATGTCAAAACATATGCGCAAGCATATGAAATGATGTGCGAGAACTTGAGAAATGAAATATGTTCGTGGTGCGAGGAGTTGAAGTGAATGCCAATCAAACGTATAAAACTATTTTGCTATGGTCCAATTACAATTGGCCATGAATCTCCATGGGAAGATATTTGGTTTACTTTGTTTGTAGGCAAACGCGAACGTAAAACATTCGCACCATGTCTTATTTCTCGTACATCACTTAACAATGACATCAAATCTCAAGAATTGTTAATCAATAATCAAACAGAATGGTGTGATGAAAAGTTTAAAATTCTTTGCGAAATACAAAACAAATTACGAAACGGATGTGATTTTTTAGACGATTATTCTAGTTTGGACGACTGTTTTAACATTTATTGTAATACAGATTTTATTACAAAAGATATCGCGGAAAAAGTCATATGGATGTGGTTGTGTAAACATGAAATTGTCGCTTATGGAATAAAACCAAAATTTAATTGGAAAATGCCAAAATGTATAATAACGCCAATATAAGTTCTACAAAAAAATTGCTTTATGTTATAAACTGTTTTAATCTTGTTCAAGCAACAACAAAAATCTTTGTGGGATTTTGTTAATGAAAGCAAAAACGAAATGAATAAAAGTGCCGAATCTATTGCCGAAACCATTATGGTATCAACTGATTTTGTTAATGAAAATTCAATTATGACATTTTTAGATATTATTTCTTCTCTTCTGTCGACAAGCCGCTTCGATGTCGTCGATGAAATATTGCTAAAATTGCCATTAACAAGAATTAGTCAATGTGTTCATGAAGAAATTAAAACATTAATTGAACCAATCAAGCATAGATTAAAGAAAGCAAATAAAAATAACTTATGGATTTAAGAATATTAATAAGACAACTAGAAACAGAAGTTTCTCAACTATCAAGTGATAAAAACAAACTAACACGAGAAAACAAAAAATTAAAACTAGAAATCAAGAAATTGAAATATCTTCTTGTCAAAAAGGGTAATCAAAAATAATGTTTTTCAAAAGATGCGCAACAAATAAACTCATAAAAGAATTCAATGAGGCAGAAAAAGAATTAGAAAAAATGCATCTCCAAGCTGGTGCTTGGAGAATTGGCGTCAGACAAACAAATGACAATTCTTGGAGAGCTGTACTTGATATTGATGAAATTGAATATAATATTGCATTGCCGAACATATTTCACAACGAAAAAGACGCTTTAGAACATGCCATGAAATTGTCATCGCATTTCGTTAACTCAGCAAAAAGACAATCAAACTAGGAGTTTTTTTTGCTCTTGTGGTTTAAGCGAGCAATGGTATGGTCACGCTTCGCTTCGTTCATTTTTTCACTAAACAATTCTTGTTCCTCTTTGCTAGAAAGCGTAACGTCGGTTCGTTTGCCAGAGTTAAGTGGAATTAATTCATTAAGTGGAGGAATATATTCTGACGATTTTGTAGAATGGTATCCTTGATTTTGTTGTTTAAACAACACGTTCTTTCCAGTTTTTATGAAACTCTCCAAACGTTTTTTGGCATAAATTAAAAATAACGAATATGAAATCATCACCGAAACAACACCAGACACGATTCCAGTAATAAAGACAAACATCAAAGTCAAAACTGCATCACCATTATTAAAATTCATTTTTAGCCTCTTTATCTTCGTTCAATTCATCAAATAATTCTTGTTCTTTGTCGTAGCATCTCAAACAAATGTCAAATTGCAAATTCCCATCGCATTTGCGCACTTTGCAATAAGGGCAATCGTCATTGTAATAACTATCCATAAATTACCTCTTTTCTTTTTTTCTAAAAGCCAAAAATCTAAAAACTATTGATGCGGTACATACAATCAAACTAGCTATAAAAAAACCAAGTAAAAATAATGAAACCAAATAATGATTATTCATTTTTCATCTCAGTCCGCTTCACCAGTATCGCTAGAACCATAATCTTTAAAATAATCCTCTAGCCAATTTTCATAGCCTTCTCCCCAAAATTCACCCAACTCATCATCTTGCGACATACTTCTTGCGGAAATAGAATGCGAAGACAATCCATCGATGGCATCGTCAAAAGATTTTTGATAATCTGATTCATCGATCAAATTCATAATCTCCTCATAGTGCTCTAAACTTATAACATCTTGCATTTCGTCAAGATTCCTTAGAACATCGTTTGATGTTATTTTATTTTTAGCAAAATCAATACAAAGTTGACACACGTCTGTTAATCCTCCAATTCAATTATTTTATTGCTCTTTTTCAAGTTTGCAAAAGATTCTAGTGGTCTAAGATTATTTAGCGACCAACATTTCAAAAAGTTTATGTGTTCCATAGAATCGTAAGGAAGCACCGATTGTGGAACGACATGATCGATACACCATGTCCGTTTATTTTTATTTGTGCTACCATAGTTATCCCAATTCATCCATGGCTCCCAAAGTGATTCTAAGTGTTCTTTAAGTTGTCGTGGAGCATATGGAAGGTGCTTCCAAGTTTGCTCACCGTTCTTTGAAAAAAGAAATTTTTTAAACTGAGCTCGAATCAGACAAGAAATTTGGTGACGTAATCTGTATGACGTGTCTTCTTTTCTGCGTTTTTTAGCTCGTTTGCTGGCGTCAGATTGAGAGCATCTTTTACAATACGTCGACAATCCTATTGAAGAATTTGAATTTTTGTAAAACATATTTGATGGTTTGATTTTCATACAAATTCGACATTCTTTTTCTTGAACAATGTGCTCTGTAATAAAATAACGTTTCTTTTTCTTTGTAAAGGTTCTAGATTTTTGCTCTTCCTTGTGACAAAATTTACAATAATGCTGGTAACCGTCCTTGAACGATGAGTTTTTTCCAAACATTGAAATTAATTTTATTTCTTTGCATTTAGCACATTTTTTGCTAATGATATCAACATTTAAGCCTAATTTATTATTTTCTTTATAGCCACTTTTAACTTTCTTGTTATTTTTCTTATCACATTCCTTGCACTGCTTTCTTTTCCCATCTTTGGAATAGATATCTTTTGAAAAGAACAATATTGAAAAAATTATTAGGCATTTAGAACAAGTTTTGTTTTCTGTACGGACTTTGTGCTCATTTTCGACACTTTCCAGCATTAGACGTTTTGTGCAATCTATACATTTACTTCGGAAACCTTCTCTGTTTCTACCAATTCTATAGAATTCATTAATTGACTTTATTGTACCACAAACTTTACAGTTTTTAACTTCCAATTCGTACATTTCCTTTCATCGTAACATATCATTGCGCAATTTCAATTAAAAAAACACACATTAGAAAAAATGTCTCTCAATGTTTCGGTATAATACAATGATAAGTTGTTTGTTTGTGGATTTATTTCTTTCAATCTTCTTGAATCGCCAGAAGTAATTGCATCCCATTGAACAAAATATTCTGGTCCTGTAAAAATAAATATTTCTATGGTGGTACTGTTCATCGAACAAGAACCAACCAGACAATCGATAGTTTGTCTTGCTACATCGTTTTCGTTAAATCCATACCAAGTTTCAGCCGACTCGTCCGTCATAAGAATAATGTATGGATAAGCATCTTGGCGCCATTGAAATGGAGAATCTATTTTTGTCAAATCATAAACTACGTCCCATGCTTGCTCGTCGCCTCCTCCATTTGCTTCTATTAAATTTAAAATATTTTCAAACGACATAACATCAACAGGACTTTGGCCAGTGACAGGAATATACGATACAATTTCATTACGCATCAAAGATGGCGGAAAAGTTACTAACCCAAATTTATGTTCTGGGTGATTGATAAAATCATATGCGTAGTTGTTAATACCAGAAATCATAGCATTGATTATATTAATCATAGACCCAGAAGTATCAATTGCGAAAACGATGTCGACTTTTTCATGTGGATTTAAGTCTTCGTCAACGTCTCCAGAACAATTATCATCCAAATTATTACAAATTTCTCTCTTAGGAATAACTTCCCCTTCACATTGCGACCAAACGCCATTTATGCATGTTTTTTGTCCACTTTCACATTCACCGACACCAATTAATTCATTATCATAAGAAGCACATTCTTTTATTATTCCGTCAATACCGTTTTCGCAATCATCATCGTAATTATTACATTTTTCTTCTGTTACGTCGTAAAAAATACATTTTCCCCACTCACCGATAGTGGAACACGTTTGCATACCAATTCCACAATTTGTTGGCGCTAGCGTATTCGCATCTAATGGATTTGAGCACGTACGCGACTCTCCAAAAACACAAATACAATTTTCTTCGGTGGTTAAGAAATCACAGTCATCATCAATCCCTCCGTTACAAATTTCTTCTGTAGGATTTCTTGCTGTGCATCCTACCCAATTTCCTTTGTCACAATATTCTACACCTGCTCCACAAACCGTTCTACATTCTCGCACAACGTTTTCATCAACAAGGCCATTGCATGACTGGTCAAAGTTATCACAAATTTCGATAGTTGGAAACACGGCGCCAAAACATACAGCGTCGACGCCAACACAAAATTGCGTTCCAAGCTTACATTCGCCAGTTCCCGCCTCTTGCGGACCACAAATATTTTCTTCTGGTTCATTTATTTGACCATCGCAATCATCGTCTATTGTTGAACTCAAGCAATCTTCATATTGTTCTGGCCAAACTTCTCCTTCACACATTGCCCAATAGCCATTACGGCACTTTGAATGCCCCGTTTTGCATTTACTATTGACGCTAAAGCTTAAATTACGATAAGGAACTGTATATGTCCAACAATCTTTTATTATATTTTCATCTATTTGCCCATTACAGTTTTGATCAACACCATCACACGCTTCTAGCATGTTTGGATGAATAGAACCACTTATATCATTGCAATCACCTTCGCAACTAGTATAACCATCGCCATCGTTATCAAAACCTTCATTAACAATACCATTACAATTTTCATCTTTTTTTTCTAAATCACATTTTTCTTCTTCTGGTCCGACAAAGTTCTTGCAATTTGGTTTATCATTAGCATCACATTCTACCACAGTTCCAAGACTACATTCTCCTATTGAGGCGGAGAGTCTATCATTTTTAGACATTCCATCAAATAATATCGTTTTGTTGTTTTTAATAATACATTTATTTCCAATAGGACAAATTTTTGTTAAAAAATCATCACTATCAAAACAAGAACTACATCCTGATGTTGACAAAAATACAGCGTAAAAAAGCAGCGTTTTGTTTCTCACTTTTCCTCCATGTAAAATATGTTTCACTCCTCACACACCGCGACCGAAGTCATCAATAGTGTTTTTGCGGCACTTAATGCATTTTGCAACGAAAGACGAACAACTTTAAATGGATCGACGATTCCACCTTCATACATGTTTACCATTTTTTCACTTGCAATATCAAATCCCATTTCGTAATTGGTTTCATTTAGTAATTGATTTAAAGAAACATCTGAACTAAGTCCAGCATTTTCAACCATTTTCTTAAATGGCTCTCTAACAGATTGTTTAATTATATCAACTCCATGACGCTGAGCTTCGTTTTCTATCGACACGTTGACATTGTTTGCTACCCGAATCAAAAGCGAACCACCACCCGCAACAATGCCTTCTTGTTGCGCAGCGTTTACAGCTTCCAAGGCATCTTCGATTCTATGCTTCTTTTCTGTCATTTCAATTTCCGTCGCACCGCCTACTTTGATTATCGCTATTCCACTAGATAATCTGGTTATCCTTTCTTGAATCTTTTCACAAGCTTTTAAATCTTCTGTCGCTTGTAGTTGTTGTTTAAGAATAGACATTCTTTCTTCAATTTTTTCTTGATTGCCAACAGAAGACACAATGGTTGTATTATACTTGTTTGCCTCTACTATTTTTGCGGATCCCAAATCTGTCAATTTCAGTTGCCGCATATTTATGCCACTTTCTCGAGAAACAAATTTTGCATGTGTAATTAAAGCAATATCGTCCAAAATATTTCTTCGCTCTTCTCCATACTTCGGAGCCTTGATGGCAGCAATTTTCATCGAACCTTTCATGGCATTCATAATTAAAGCTGCTAACGCCTGTCCCTCAACTTGTTCGGCAATAATAACAAAAGAGCGGCCGTCGCGAGCGACGAGTTCAAGAATTGGCAAAATCTCATCGATTGTGCTAATACTTCTATCCGTTACGAGAACAAGGCAATCCTCGTGTCTGACAACTCCTCTACGCTCATCATTAATAAAAGCATTGGCAAGCAATCCAGAATCAAAATTAAACCCCTCAACTATATCCAAAATAGTTTCTGACGACCTACTCTCCTGAATTGTAATAGAACCATCGTTTCCTATTTTATCAACCGCAAGAGCAATAAGATTGCCAATCGAACTGTCGCCATTAGCGGAAATTGTAGCGACTTGTTTTATTTCTTCCAAAGAAGAAATAATCTTTTTATGATTTTCCATTTCTTTAATGATTTCCGATACGGCTCTTGTCATTCCTCTTTCAAGTTCCAACGGATTGTCGCCAGCTATCAAATAAGATTGAGCTTTCACATAAATTGCACGTGCTAAAATCATAGCCGTACTAGTACCATCACCACAACCATTTACAGTCGCTTCTGATGCTTGTTTGAGAATCTGTGCACCAAGATTTTCGACTGGATCATCAAGGTCTATAAACCTTGAAACGCTTACTCCGTCTTTGGTGCAAATTGGTTTAGCATTATATGATTTTAGGATAACAGTTCGACCACGAGGACCAAGAGTTTTACCAACAGCATAGGCAATTTTATCGATACCCTTTGACAACTTAACAGTTAGTTCATCGTCTGAATACATAACTTTTTTATGTGTATTGGTCATTTTAATATTTTCCTCAAATTAACTTTTCAACAATTGCACTTCTTTGACGTACGAAAAAACTTCTTTGCGAAGATTATCAAACATCAATTTATCGGCTGACGATTTATCAAAAAATGTTTTTTTATCGTCGTCTTCGTAACCATTATAGCATTCATAAACTGTAAATGTATTAGGAACAATAGAAAAAGGCTTTGTTCCTCGAAACGATGCAAAAGTAATATTAGCACCAATAAAATTCGAATTAAGGAAGTAAGAAGAAAAGAAATCAACATTATACAAATTTGTATGTTTGAAGCTTGTATAATAAAAAGTGCAATAGCGCATATCAGCAGATTCTAAATCGGCATCGTCAAAAATGACGTACGATAAATCTTTTTTATCGAAATTGTATCCACGTAAACAAACGCCAGAAAAATCCGCTCTGTTTCCATCCTCTCCACCTGTACGGTACCACACTTCGTGCAAAGCTAAAGCGTTTTCGATTTCATTTGGCAACGGTAAACGACAAATACGCATACCGACATATTAACACTTTTTTATTGTTTGTAAAGAAGAAAATTTAAAAAGCACCAGGACCGATACCTACACAGTAGCTATTAATCAACTGTGATGGAAATACTTTATATTCGCTCGAGCCAGACTGCCCAGTTCTTATTAAATCGCCATTTGTCTGTGGTCCAATTGCAAACGCAACTAAACCTATCAATCTTCCTCTGACTCCCTGCGCTATGCCTCTATTATTAAGCTTTTGCATAAAAATATAGCGACCTACAATATAATTCATAGCGTCTGGATCGATGCTTGATTCTGCAAAGCCAACATCAGCAACTGCGTTCATTGAGTCTAATGCCTCTATATCAAAATCAACTTCTACTGTTCTTTGGCCGTTGAGGTGGAAAATAAACCTATTATCTCTACCCTGAAATGATGCGAAAGCGTCAGAATAGCCTCTCCTGCCAAGCACCATGCATGGTAATGGATCTTCTCCAACTAGGGACCCAGATGGATAAGTACCAGACAAAATACAACCGAACGATGAACTAGAAGGCCTAGATGTGACTAAAACTCTTTCAACTGATCCAGTTCCCGCTGCACCGCTAGTATGAATAAGCCATACACTTTGACCAGTTCTAAGTTGAATATCTTTATTTAAACTTACAACAACGCTTCCAGAGTTAATAAAAGAAGTTACGTAAGCTCTTCCGCTATGTTTATGTGGTACGTGGTCACGAGCGGTTTCTCCAACGTAAAATGATTGCATGGTATTACTTTGACTCACAATTCCACAAAATCTATATTGGTCATAATACATATAAAGATCATACGAACTCGTAAGTGCTAAATTGATTCCAGCCACCGCGCCAGCGCGTATCGCTCCCCAATTATATGTTGCTATAACATTTCCACCAATACCCACTGACGTAGGAGAAGGAATGATTGAATCAACCAAGAACGAACTAGTTGTTGGCGAAGAAGTAATTTTTGCCCCTGTTTGAATAGCGTACGTCGAGCCATTAGCGTCCCAAGCTTCGTTGAGATCTGGATTAGATGTTCCATTTATTATTACATAATCTCCAACGTTTAAATCATGCGCACCAGACGTTTGTACATGAAGATTGCTTGCTAAAGAACGAGAAACGGAAGTAACAATAATCGGATTATCAAATCCTTTTACACCAGCGAAAGGTAAAAATCCAAGCGCTTGTCTATTCAGACCACTAGCTTCTGTGAACCTATAAGTTGATACGTAAAATCTTGTTGGGTCTTCAACCGTTCCAGTCGTAAAAAAAACAATCTCTCTTCCCATTCTTCTTGGAGGTGGCTGAACGGAGGATGTATTGATTTCAAGGGATTGCCATCCAACGGAAGTTAAAGCACTTTTTAATGTCGTCATGAAGCCTTCCGTCCCAGAAAGGGACGCCGAAAATAAGTAAGCCATGTTAAATTAAATAGCTTTCGCTTGTATCTTTCTTTTTGACAAAAAAACAAAAAACACTATTGACACTTCTATTAAACTTTGCTAATGTCTTATTAGAAATTGTTGAAAGGACATTCAACACAATATAAAAAGGATTTGACATTAATAAACAATTAAATGGAGATAAAATGCAACAAAGTCGACGAACATACGAAGTAAAGCCCGACCGCATCGTTGGCGGTTGGAAAGTAGTAACAGGACGAAGCAATTGTGTCAAGCGAACTTGGACGAAGCGGGAAGCTATTTCGGCAGCAGCATCGCGAGCTAGGACAGCAGCAGTCGAGTTTGGTATTAATACAACATTGCGAGTGCGCAATACCGACGGTAGTGTATCAGAGGTACGCTCATATAAGTCTTTTTAACAGTAAAAATTAAATAATAGCAAAGAACTAAAAATCCATCATTAAGATGTGAAAAATAATAACATCCCAATAGTTTAAGGTGCGCACAAAACACCAATTTAGGTATTCCAGAGTCGCGAACTGGGTTGGGGAATTAATTAATATGAATAACACAAATAATAAGTTTTTAGTAATAGATTGCGAAACTGGTGGGCTTAATCCTGAAGAACACAGTATTTTAAGTTGTGCTGGAGTATCACTTGATATAAACTCTGGTCATATTGAAGAAGTCTTTAATTATTTTATAAAAGAATCATCAATTGTCGCCTGCAAAGAAGCATTAAAAAATAATAAAATAAACTTGAACTACATCGTTGAATGTGGTCTTGAACCAGCAGAAGCAGTGAAATCTATAACCATTGCCGTCCAACGTGAATTTGGAATTGGAAACCAATTTCCAATTATTGGTCATAACGTTGGTTTTGATATATCTTTTCTAAAAAGACTTTTTAAGATTTCAAATCAATATAGAACTTTTGAATCTGTTTTTAAAGGCAGAAGCATTGATACTTGTTCTGTTTTCAGATTTTTACAACTTACAAACCAAGCTTCAAACAATTCCACTTCTTTAACTTCGATGTTAAACTACGCTGGTATAACTTACAATGAAAAAGAAAAACATACAGCGCTTGGAGATGCAATTTTAACTGCGAAAGCATTTTTAGCCTTAATTAAAAAATTCAACAAAAATAAAAATCATTGACAAAGTTTTTCTGAAATTAATTTTAACTTTTCTTTTACAAACAACGTCAAATCACTTTCCATATTCTTACATTGAAGATTGGTGTGATTGGCATTACCATCATTGTAAATAACTTTACAAGCAACATGACCAGCGTATTCATGTACAAGAGCAGTGTTTATAATACTTTTGCCCTGTAATCGTATATGAATTCCGTCTGATCTTGTTACTCCATTATAGTAACAAGAACCATTGCAATAATGTAATGGGTCGGGCGGATCATAAGATGGGTAAAGAATTAGTTTTTTAGTCATAATTTTAATAGCTGTATGAAAATCAAAATTATCTTCAAAGAATCTTTCAATTTCTCTGATACCCTCAGCGAAATCACAAGGTATTTCTTCTCTAGCTCCATCCTCTAAACTTACTGGCGTTGGACCAATATAAAAATCTACGTCGTTGCAAGAATTAACAACGACTGCCGATGACAAAATTATCAAATATCTTACGCAGCCATACGACATTCATTAATAATTATAAATGAATGCAATTTTCCGAAATTAAAGAAAGAATATTTCTTTTAACATTTGACAATCATTATGACTTGGCCATGCATTTTGTAAGATTTCAGGAATACTACGAGTCTCCAAACCCTTTCTTTAAAGAAAAAATTTTTACCTTAATTGATTTTATGGAATATTACGCAAAAACATACGGGAAAGGTATGTTTTCTTATCCACAAGACTGGGGCGGGTTTAACGTTTCTTCTAAAGTTTTACATGAAGTTTTCAGAAGAGGAATTCCTGACTGGAACAAGTATGATTTCTTTATGAGAAAGATTTTTGTTGAAATGAAAAAAAAGTATCCAAAAGTCGATTTCTATCTAATAGGTTCAATAACAGGAAGTCAATCAATAATAAATCATGAATTAGCTCATGCTTTTTGGACAATTAACTATGAATATAAAAAAGAAATGACATGTTTATTGCGCGGCGCCAATCCACAAATGACAAACGTCATATCAAAATTTCTACTAGAAAACATGTATGATGTTCACGTACTAGAAGATGAGCTACAAGCCTATTTAAGCACTGGTTTAATCCCAGAATTGGAAAAACTTGTTATAAGCAACAATATCGACATAAAAACCGAAATGAAACCTTTTAAAGAAGTTTTTGCTCAATATCAATCTGATTAAATTATTTTAAAGGAAATTTTTCCTCTAATTCTGGTTGAAGTGTAGTTTTTGCTTGAATTAAAAGAAACAATTCCTTTTGTATCAAAAGGATGTTTTACGACAAAGTTATCAAACTTTATATCGCTTTTGTTATCTAAGCAATGCTTTATTTTTGACGACACTTGAATTAAGTTAGCATTTCGCAAAAGCTCACGAACGCCCATTTTCAATTCCTCCTTCTCATTCAACCTCCTAACAACAGATTTCGCCAAACCAGATATAACATGCAAAACTGGTTCATAGCCGAGAACTTCATTTTCAATATTGTAGGGAGAAATGTTTTTATAACCACTCACAACTTGCAATAGTCTGTCCGTCAATACAACGTTTTTTTTAAACGCATCAAGACTTATGTGAATATCTTTTTTTATTGTTTTTAACAATTCGACGTCGTTAAATGATATAAGGTTCATTCTAGTTGCCAACTCTATTGGACCATCGATAGAATTTTGCTTGGTAATAATATCTATAACATCTTTCAAGAAAGGATATTGTTTAATAAATTTTTCTTTTTTCTCTTCACCCATTTGCATAAAAATATCATTCAAAGTAGAAACAGATGTCGCAGCGCCTTTTCCAGATTTAAAACTTATACCAATTGTTTCGTTTTCATTTACGTAAATTTTAGAATCAATTAGCCTATCGTTTGGCATTAAATTGAAAGAAACTTTCATCGAATCATTAAATTCATAGTTATCGCCAAGTTCAGTATTCCATTTCATAAGGAGCGCCAGAGGTGCTAAAATCTCTCCTAAATGTTTGTCGTAGGCAGATGCATAACGATGTCCATTTCTCAGTGTAGGGGATTGGTGGTGGTTTAAAATGGATACCATAATTTGCTCGACGTGACCAACTATTTCTGACGGCAATTTATTTTGAAAAGAAAGTATTTTTGTTTTTTGCAAAACATGTTCAATTAACTCATACGCAGTTCTTTTGTTTTCGTCTCCAACAAGGTTGGAGGGCTTCAGGGGAATTGTTTCTATTTCTGATAAACAAAGTTTAAAATTATTAGAATTTCTTTTTGCGCCTGTTTCCTCCACAAAAGATTTTTCTGTCCATTTTCCTTTCCCGTCAGAATTGATAGAAACGAAATATTTAACAAACCCTATTCGTTCATTGTTATCATTGTCTAATACAACAATCATTGCAGCTTTATTTGGTGAATTAATAAATTTTTCTATTTTAATATTTTTGTCGTTCGCCGTGTAATAAACGCTTTTTAACGTCTCTTCTTTGTTAAAATAAGCACCACCCAAAGAAGGCAAAAGTATTGCTTGATTAAAAATTAAACAATTTCCATTTTTGTCTTGAAAGCTGTCTTTTGAGGTACGAAAAGACATTCCGCGCGATAAAAAAGATTTAAAGAATGCCATCTACACGCCATTAATAATTTGATGCAAATCTAATCCCGCGCTATCAATTTTGTTTGTTGTTAAATTATAATGATGAAAAATTCCTTTATATGTGCCATTTACGATTTCTGGTACAATAGTAAAAGAGTCTGGGGTTTGCAATTCAATCCCAACACCACCATTCAATGATTTACATAACGCCGACAACGCTTTTAATTGTTCAGGATAAAAACCAAGATGTGGTTCGAGTTTTTGCCCATGAATGATGGAGTCTTTTATTATGGGACGTTTATTTAATCCCATTTTTTCATATGTATTTTGATATTTGGAATAAAAAGCATTACTTATTTCAACTCCAACAGAGTTAACATTGACACCCGCCGCATGCCAAGCTATATGTTTTGTATCCATTGTTTGAAATATAGTTCCATCGTTGTCTATCATAAATTGAACTGAAAGTTTTCTTTCTTTCAAAACTTTAAAGCAAGAAGCAGATGAAAAACAAACATCAAAATGGCAAACAAACATATCAATTTTCGTTCTATCTGCTTTTTTGTAGGTATTTTCTGGTGCAACGAAACCATTTTTATCTTCAAATGTTATTACTTTTCCCCACAAAATTGGAATTTTAACTCCATTGCAAATAATGTTTTTTTGAGAAGCAATTTGTTTTGCTTCTTTTTCAGTCATTAATCTTCTATACGTACTTGGACCAACAACGCCATCAACTTCGAGTCCATATTGTTTTTGAAATTCTTTTACTTTAAGAATAAAAAATTCGTCAAAAAAAGCCGCGCCGAAATCACTAGGACACCATTTTTCAATTGCCGCATATTTTTTATTCAATTTAATTTCTTTACTATCAAAAAAAGACATAGAACATACTCCGTTATCAAACAATTTCATCCACTATGCCCAATTTTAATGCAGTTACAGAATCAAAATAAAAATCAACTTTCTTTTTGAAAATAGATAGCATTTTATTTTTTGTCAACTTTGTTAGTTTGCACAACTCTTCTATATATTGTTCTTGACACCATCGAGCTTCGTTGAAGCTAGCTTCCAAATCTTCTAGATGGCCATAATTTCCACTAGTTATTTGATGTATCATCAGGCGACAATTTTTCCCAATTCTTCGCTGCCCTTTCGTTCCTGCGGCAAGCAAAAGAACGCCCGCTGACATTACTACTCCGACTCCAAATGTATGAATTTCGCAATCTTTTTGAACGTCCCTCATAACGTCATAGACTGCGAACGCATCAGCCACCACGCCGCCTTCAGTTGATATCAAAAATTTAATTGGACTATAATGATTTATTATCGCTTTTTTTTCTTCATCAACGATGGTTTCTTTGCCGCTCTCTTTAAGATAATAAAGACCAGCAATCATTTCTCGACATCTATCTTCATCTATTGGACCATAAAGTCCAATTAAACGGCTATTTATATTGTTTTCGTCTGGTGGTATACAAATTAATTTACTTTGTTCTTCCTCACAAGAAGCGCCTTCACATTGTTCATTACATCGTTTGTTGCTTCTTTGTTTTCTCATAAGTTCGATTTTATCACTTTCAATATACCATTTTGCCAACAGATTTCAACATCATTTTTCAAAAAACAATCAACGGTTTTCAAATATTGTTCGAATTGTTGTTTGGAAATTTCTTTATTTATTTGCTTAAGCAAATAATATCTAATGAAAGAAGCCGCTATAAACGATTTTCTGGCATAAATAATATTATTATTGAAGGAGTGTCGAATAAATTGTTTAGATTTTAAAAAAGTAAAAATATATTTTTTAATTTTGCTTTCTGTTTCTTTTGTCAAAGCTAACATTGCTGTACAGTTATTAGAAAAACAATAAGAGTTAAAAAAATACCAATTTGTAGCCCAGTAGAAAATACTGCAATCAAAAAAGATAACTTTATCCAGTTATTATTTTCGTTCTTCTCGCTTCCTTGCTTCACATTCATTAATGTACCACTCAATAATCCATTTTTTTGGCCAGGTCCATAGATATTCTGACCCACTCAAAGATTTTGCAACTTGCATTAATCTTCTAGCATACAAAAGACTGTCTTTTTGATGAAGCGCCAATATTTCTGGCAAATAAGCCTTTCTCTCCCAATGCCACCTTCCGTAAGCTAATCCAAACGGTGGGAAAAGATAAGTTAATACAAACCATGGTCCATATTTTTTGTAATCTTCAATATGAACCTTCTCGTGCTCTAACAGATTTTTATATAAAATATGTGAGTCGTCATTATCTATTTCTTTATCAAAGAAATATGGCGCATAAACTGTTTTACCTATAGTTGTCCAATAATTTGTCATAAAACGCTTGTTAAAACGAGCAATAAAAAAGTTCATTACTTTCATCAAACGTGACTCAGATTTTAACCGAACACGAACACCATAAATGAAACGTTCTTTCATATTCATCACCATTTTCAATATAAAAATATACTCAACATATTTTCACATGGCAAGTGCAAAATTAAATTTTTGTTTAAAAATGACTACATCAAAATCGTTACAAAGTCAATTACTTTGATTTGGCTTTAGATGATTTAAGCTCCGAAAGAAGACGCTCGAGCACTCGTCGAACCAATTTCTCTTCAAGAGGTTTCATTTTATGGTCTTTGGGTGCTCCTTCCATCTTTGTTGGAGTTTCGGCGCCTTCGACATTTTCTCGTGAAGTTTTCTTTACTTCACCTGGAGTAGCAGGCATTGTCTTTGGAGGTGCTGGTGGAGTATTTCTCCCGCTTTCACTAAGCGAGGGCACATCCGACCTAGAGACAATCGATTGCGGCGCTGGTGGTGCAACTTCTTGCTGCATTTCATCACTCGCGAGCTCTTGTTCGTCAGAACCTGATGATTCTGACCCTTCAACATCGATACCAACGCCAGTTTGTGCCTGAATAGCATCAGCAATTGCCTTAACTAAGTCTTGAATCATCGGTTCGCTAACTGCTTGATCATCCTGAGGCGCTTCAGTGTCCATTGGAGATAGTGGTGCTGAATCAACTGACGATGGCGGCATTTCTTCAGGCATCTCGTCGAGCCTATCTGGCGCTGCTCCAGAGCGAGATTGCTCCTTAGTTTTGACCTCATCCATTTCTTCTTGCTTTTCTTCATCTATATCCTTTCTTTCTTTAAGAAAGGAATCTGTAAGGGAGCCAATATTGGCAAGTTTCATAAACTTGCGAACAGTCCCTTCGTCAAGCAATTGTTGTTTCTTATTTTTCTTAGCAATCATAGATGCCTCCTAAAGCAAAAGCAGATTTATACTTAAATAGTCCGCTGCTACACAACTTTCCCTCACTTATCATCTTTCGAAAGAAAGCTTTCTTTATTAGTCTTTTTGAATATTTTTTTCAACGTACTTGTTTCGATTTGTTTTATTCTAGCCGCTGTTAATTTCAACCGTCGGCCTATTTGATGTAGTTTCATGGCGCCATTATTCTTTATTGCTATATGAGTACAATTCATGTCTTTGGAATAATCTATCCAATAACGACAAGATTTTTTATCACACGGCAATTCGGCTTTTAAAGCGTCGTTAATACAATTAAATGTTTTGCTTTTACAAACACTCATCTATGTCTTCCTCGCTTTTTTCACCGAGAGATAACATTTCATATGCTTCAACTCTTATATTTGTAACAAAATGTGTATCTTTCTTGATTCTAATATCAGCACGTGAACTGTTAATTATCATAGCAATTTCTTTTCTTGTTTCTCTAAATTTCATAATAGATTTAAAACATTTATATATTTTTCCAGCTCTTAAATTATAATTCCAACAAAAACCATTCCAATAAACTGTTCTCCCACCAAAAAGTGTATTTGCAGATAAAACATAAACTATCATACTTGAATTGCTTTTTATCACAATTTTGGATAATCTTCTTCAAGAATATCAAAAATGTTCTCAATATCACATTTGTCTAGAAAAAGATTTTCATTAACTTTCTTTTCGACTTCCTCTTCTTGAAGAACTATGCGCTCCTTTCTAGAATAAAATTTTAATTCTTTTTGCATTTTTTCAATCAACCCGATCATTGCCGACTCTTGTTTTAAGACATAGTTAAAACACATTCTAAAAAAAACTTCTTCTGATATTCCTTTTTCCTTGAGAAAAACCGAAAACTTTACTCTTCTGGACAAACTAGCGGAAAAATCAACTCTCAAAGGGTGTTCTCTCGCACTCGTCAGCAAATTAACAAAATCTCTTTTTAATTGATCAGTGCTCAAAGTTTAGTTACACTAAGAAAATCAGCATTTTCTTGAAAAGAATTAATGTCATTACCACCACCATAAGTTATTCCAGATCGTAACGCTCCAAGATAAAGATTTATCAAATCTTCTGCTGTACCAGAAATGTCTATGTATTTTACACTTCCTTCGGCACATGTACCACTTTTTAAACCATTTTTCCACACAGTTTGAACTTCTTTTGAAGCCATTCCAGCATAAATCTTTTTTACTTTGTTAGTTTCAGGGTCGGTAACATTTGGTGCGGCGCTTTCGGTGCATTCTGCAAAAATCTTTCCAGCCATTACACTGTTCGCACCCGCTCCAATTGCTTTTACGAAATCTGACGGCATTCGAATGCCACCATCGCTGATAATTGGTAAACCAATTTCCTTTGAAATTTTCTTAAACTTTAAAACAGCCGAAAATTGTCGTTCCGTGCATCCAGCCGTATGTTTTGTATCGCACACGAAGCCTTGTCCAATACCTACTTTTACGGCATCAGCAAAATCACTTACCTCAAACATCATATTCGTATTAGTAGTGTTTCCAATGATGATTTTAATGTTAGTGAATTCTTTTTTTAACTTTCTCGAAAAGCTTATCACATAGTCACTGTAACCATGTGCCACATCAACGCATAAAACATTGGCACCGTTATCGATTAATTTTTTAGCAAATTCAAATTGAGAATCTTCTATTCCAACAGAGCATGCCACAACATCGCACTTTTCGGCAATCTTTTTTGTTTCACTTAATAAATGCACTTCTGAAGCCGCTCGATGCATAATCCCCAAAGAACCCAACTGTCTTAATTTTATACAAAAATCAGCATCAACAACCGTACTCATATTTGACGCAATCAGTGGAACATCCAAAAATATTCCTCTCACAAACTCGGATTTAGTTTTTGTCGCCAATCTAGAACGACAAATGTTCTTTTTTTGTTTCAAAGAAACCTGTTCGAATCCAAGACTAGTTTCCATAGTTTTGGATAAGAGCTCTGGTGATAAGGTGTATACTGAATGTTGAGTATTAAATATCAATAGACCCTTCTGCAAAAGTTCATTTATGACTGCCAACAGTGACGCATCAGATTTATTATCGATATTAAGCATTTTATTGTCCCGTTGAACCAAAGCCGCCAATACGACTTGTTTCATTTAATTCTTGCACTTCAATAAATCGTGCACGCAATGGATTTGTCACTATTTGAGCAATACGGTCTCCAACGTTTATTTTAAATATTTCTTTCCCGTGATTCATTAATATAACCTTAATTTCTAACCTGTAGTCTGTGTCGACCGTTCCTGGCGCATTCAAAACAGTTACTTTATGCTTTGCTGCCAGCCCAGACCGAGGTCGAATTTGCATGTCGCAAAATCTATCTGGTTGAACGGCAATTCCAGTTCCTACTAAAGCGTGACATTCGGGCGCTAATTCAACTTCTTCTGTTGAAAACAGGTCTGCTCCAACTGCTTGTTCGGTTGCATAAAATGGTAATTTAGCATTTTCATTAATTTTTTTTACGTTTATAACAAGTGTCATGTTTTCTCTTTCGTCCTTCCCTATTCTTCGTCGATAATATTTTCTACAATGTCTCTTGCGACTTTTCTTATTGAACTATCATAGTAAACTGAGTCCGAAAGATTATATTTTGCATCTTCGGCGGCATTATAAACCTTTTGTATCGGAAGGTGACGAGAAATGAGAATATAAACAAATGATATTAGTTGTTCTTTTTCTTTGTTTGTTATCGATATCTCCAATTGTATTGTTTTGTCGAACGAGGTTCGCAGTGTTCTTATTTTGTATGTTTTTGACAAATAGATAGAGATTTGTCTCTTGCGTCCCTTAAAATATCACACATTTCTGATTTTGTCGAATCAACATGAATTATTAATGCTCCATAGTTTTGTTTAATCTGTAATATTTTAGCATTTACATCGCATTCTTTAATTTTTTTTAATGTATCGCAAATAAGATCAACACAACTGTCGTCGTAAGATATTGGATCCTTCGGCCAATCAAATCCACACTCATCCATCCAATAGTTAATTTTGAACACGCTTGGCACCTTTTACATTCCATGGACAATCAAACATAAGATATTGTTCAGTTCCCTCAATAAACCAAAATAGTTTCCATCCAACTTTTCTATAATCCCAAACAATGGTTTCCATTTGCGATTCCCATTCAGGAAATATATCTATTCTTTTCCCATTCAATCTGTCTTTACTAGACCAATTTACATTTTCAAGTTCATCATTTATCATACGAATAATCTCGCTATTGGTCATAACAATTTTTCTGATTGGTTTTAATGTTGTCATTGGTTCTATCTCCATTAGTAGGGACAATGTTCACATAGATATCTAATTTTCCAACCATCTTTTGTTTTGGCAAAAGAAACCTCTTTAACTCTTTTTTTACTATTTCCAAGTCGATTAGCTTTCAGGCATGCTCTTTCCAAAACGTATTCAGTAGATGTTTTAGTGCCGTCATCATCACGTTCATATTCCTCTTTAGCAACAATAAGTTCATGTTCTTCGTCAGTATCCTCTGCATTTGTCCAAACATTTGGCATAAAAAATTCTCCTTTAAATTATTCTACCCTATTAGTTTCATACTTCTATTTGGATTTGTCAACGAAAAGCCGTAATCTTCGCTATATTGCAACAAGGACAAATATGGACGATAAAAAAACACGGTATCGTCTTGGTCGACATTCCAACACTTAATCTTAATATTTTCTCTTATCCCATCCGTAACATGAAGTTCCCAATAAAGTCTATTATTTTTTGTGTATTTTAATTCTTTTGTGGTTGGAATAAACCAAACGAGCTGTTGTGACTCTTCGTTAAATTCAGAAATAGATTTATAATTTTTGATTTTCAACTTGACTTTCAATTTATCATTCATAACAAGGTGCATTGGAAATACACCATTAAGCTCAAGTTCATTCTTAATCTTTTCTTCGTGTGAAAAATCAGGCTCATTGTTGTACACTCTTATGTTAGTAGCCAATGCTTCGCGTGTCCTCGGACGATTAAAAACAGTTGATAACCAAAAATGTCTCAAATGTTTAAAACGCGCGTCCATTAATGAATTGCAAGCGCCACTTCTCACCAAAACATCTAAATGTTTTTTATTAAGTTTTTGATAAGAGATATTATCATTAAACAATAATTGTTCAATGGAATTAAATGGCCTATTTGCAATTATTTGTTGTATAGCAGTATCGCCAAGTCCCTTTATCGAACTGAGTGGCTGAACAAGAACTTTAGTTTTGTCTCTCACAGTTCCCCACTGCTCTTCGGAAACGTTTATATCAACTTTCTTAATTTCATATCCAAGATTTTTAACAGCAGAAATTGCATCATTTTTTGATTTTTCTGGCTCTTCGTTTAGAAATGCGCAAAGCCACTCAGGTTCATGATAAGTTAAAAGGTAAGCACATTGGAAAGAAATGATGCTGTAAGAGATAGCATGACTATTCGAAACAGAAATGTCGTTGGCAAAAAACGAATGTTCTTCGTGTTCTACTTCAATGTCATAAGTCTCATCTTCTCCAACAGGTATTACTTCAATAATGTCTTCTTCTCGCATAAATGTTCTTTTACTTTCTCAATGACTTTCTCAATGTCTCTTTCTATTTCAGAAACCCAAATACGTAAATAACTCCAACCATTTTTCAATAAAAATGTATTTTTATTTTTATTTTTATCATTTACAGCATTCCTTTTCTGGCAAGGGAACTTTAGAGAAAAACCTTCCTCTTTGTTAGAATGCCAGAAATCTCCATCAACTTCAACAGCAAACTTCCATTCTGGAAAGGTAATGTCTATGGTATAAAAACCAAATAAAAACTGACTAACTATTTCTTCTTCTGGAAAATGTTGTTGTAATAAAGAAAACAACAATAGTTCTGTGTGATAGAATAAAACCTAGTTTTTTACCACAACTTTCAACTTTCTGCTTATTATCTCTTCCAAAGTTTTCATTCCTTCACAAGTTTGTAGTTTGTGATCAAATGTGCAAGTCAAGGTTTTCCCAGAAGCAGTTTTTATTTTGTAAAGTTTTTTCTTGCCATTTTGGTAGACACTCTTTATTTTCACAAAACCATTTATACTATTGACTTCTTCTCCAATTTTTACATCTTTTATTTCTTTTTTACCCTCTCTGGTTTCTACTAAACTGCTTCCGTGAATACACTTGTTAAACGCGTAGCCGTTAAATGCCACCATATCCTGCCACCATTTTTCGGCACTTTCATTTGATATTTCTTTTTCAATACAACCTTCAATAAACTTGTCGTGAAATTTGTTTTTTACTTCAGTTTCCTTGCCAGTTCCTTTTTTTGTTAAAACTTTTCTCAACAAATTGGCATCATTTAGAGAAATATCTTTTCCCAATTTGTGAGCCAATGTGGCAAGTTGCTCTTGATAAATCAAGAATCCATTCGTTGAACTCAAAACTTCCTTAAAAATGTCATTTTCGTAAAATACCTTTTCGGGATTCTTCCTTGTTTCAAGAAATTTAGTATGTACTTTTGCCTCTAAAATTGCGGGCCTCCATGTTGCGTTGAGAATTGAAAGCTCTTCTAAATTCTTTGGCTTCACTTTTTTTGTGAACGATTGCATACCAGAAGAAGAATCAAATTGAAACACACCACACCATTTACCTTTATGAAAAACGTTTTTGTAAACTTTTTGATCATCAAAATCAATAACGTCTGGGTGTAACTTGGTGATATAAAAGTTTTTTATATCATCAAATGATGGTTCTTGATTGTTTTCTTTTTTGAGAACTTGTTTGATGGCGTTTTCAAACATTCGCAATGTGCCAAGACCAAGAATATCAAATTTAATGAAACCAAGAGGCTCCAAGTGACGAATATTTTGCCCTTCGCTCCAAGGCGATTGACGCACGCCACCACTGTAAATTAACGGCATTCTAGATGGAAGGTTTGAACTTATAAGAACCCCCGCGGCATGGCGCGAACAGCTTCTAATTTGATTCATCAAGTTGTGGACATGAGTTTTGACTGTTGGATATTGTTGTAAAAAATTTTGCAATGTTTTGCTATGTTCCATTACTTCGTCAAACGTGGGAGTATATACCCCAGCGGACATTCCTTTAATCGCTTTTGCTTTTGGAGTAGCCTCTTTCATCATCGCAATTGTGACCAAATTAACTTCTTGAAATGGAATGTTGTAAAATTTCGAAATATCCTTTATCAAAGATTTCAATTGTAGCGTATTCCAATTGGAAATGGAAACAACATTATCTTCGCCCCACATTTCAACAAGAGCTTGTTTAATTTTCTCATTGGAAGCATGATCTGTATCTATATCTGGATAGTCTGTAGAATCGCTTCGCAAAAATCGCTCAAACATTAAATTCCATCTAATTGGGTCGACCTGAGTTATGTTGAGTAAATACGAAACGAGAGAACCCGCCGCGGATCCTCTTCCCGTACCCGTCAATTGTATCGCATTCGATTTGTCAGCGATAGCTTTCATTGTGAGAAAGTATCTACTAAACTTTCTATCTTCTACAACTCCAAGTTCTGTTTCGATTCGTTTTTTATACAATTCTTTTTGCTCTTCGCTAACAAAATTGATTCTATTGAAGCCTTCATATGTTTTCTCTCTCAAAGCCTCATTGTCGCTTTTACCTTTGGGAACAACGAAATCTGGCAATTGCACTTCCATATCAAGAGAAAAGTCTTCTACCATACCAAACACTATTTCATGAGTGTTCAATATAGATTCAAGAACAACGTCGGTGTCATATTTTGCGCCAACAAAAGATGAATATTTTTCATAAGCGTCCATCATTTGATTACCATTTTTAGGATAAAGTTCATAGCCAATTTCATCAACAGAAGTCGGTAATGTTTTAATTTCAGCATTTTTAGCTAAAAATGCATTTTTAGAATGCGTATTTGGTCGCAAATATTTATACAACATTCTATCCTTCCATAAGTGCTGTTTTGGATAATGACAATCTGCTGTCGAAACGAGTTTAAAATCATATTCTTTTGACAATTGAATTATCAATTGATTGACTTCATGCTGTTCTGGGATTGCATTCCATTGAAGCTCACCAAACCATCGACCATTATCAAAAATATGCATCATTCTTTCGGTTGTAACTCTCATAGCTTGCAAGCAAGCATCGATGCCATTTTCTTTATTATCAAAATAATCGCCAGCTAATTTCCCTCCGAGGCATGCGCTCAAAGCGATTATTCCTTCATTATATTTTTCAAGCAATTCGTAATCCATTCTAGGAAATTTATAAAAGTTGCCTGGTTTAAAACTTTCCGAGACCAGCTTAAAAAGATTAGATAAACCTTTTTTGTTTTGCGCTAGCAACACCAAGTGAGAACGTTTATTTAATGGATTGATTTTCTTTCTTTTTGACTCAACTTCATCTTCAACAACAGTGCCTGCATATTCATCTTCTTCTTTTGCCTTTTGTTTTTTATTTTCCGAAAGAGATTGTTTGAGTATTTTCCAATCGCTTACAGATGGAATAAAATACGACTCAATTCCAAATATTGGTTTAAAAATCTTTCCTTCGGATTTCAACTTCTTAGAATAAAATATTTGGTGCGGTAACGCTGACATATTACCATGGTCAGTCAAAGCGATACTGCTCATTCCATTTTCTATTGCGCTGTCGATATATTCGTTCGGATAACCTATTGCATCGAATGTCGAATAGGTAGAATGACAATGCAAATTGATGAAATTGATTTTAGACATCAATTTTATACCTTATTGGATCAAAAACATAGTGACCGCCTCTAACAGAGGAAGTCCAATACAATGACCACCATACTTGATTTTCAGTCATTGCGTTAATTATATCTTCGTTTCCAGACCAACCGCACGTGCTCAAATGCCAAGTTCCGTCTTTTTGTTTTATATATTGTGGATATGTCCATAAATTTTCTTCAATAAATTTCAACAGTCCGATACCGTCTCGTGCTTCCCAATCCTTAATACGTTGCAAAGCGTCTTCGGTTGGATATCCTTCGCTGGTTATATAACTTTCGAAATCTGTCATATAAATAACCTTTCTATTCGAGGTTGTTTTTTATTTTTATCTAGAATTGTTTTGTACTCAATTTCAATTAAACATTCAAAATCTTCTGGCGCGTTGTATTCACTTACATATACCATTTGTCCTTCATGTTTCAATTTTCTCACCCAGTCCCAAAACTCAGCATAGTCTATCCCATTTTTGTATTTTGTAGTGTTGGCATATGGAGGGTCACAATAAACAATACTTTTCTCAGGAATTTGCATATTACGATAATCAATAGAAGTGAAAACAACTCCAGATAAATTTTTTACTTGTTTTTCTAAAACTCTTACTGCTCGAGCGGCATAGTTATCACCTTTGCTATTAAACGCATAACCACCAAACCATTTAGCGCCAAAAGAACATAACATACCAACAAAACAAACTAATTCTGGTGGATATCTATTTTGATTGTTTTTTACTTCGTAATATAATTCTTTGGAAACTATTGTCGGCGGAGACCAACCGTTCTGTAAAGCTCTCCACATATCAATCAATTTTTCGTTAATATCATTGCCAATTCGATTGGCAGCTACTTTATCAATCATATTGCAACCACCGACAAAAGGTTCGACATACCACTGATCAATTCTTCGATTTTTTAAAATGATAGGTAGTAGTTGTTTAGAAATTTTGTTTTTACTCCCCATATATTGCATATTTTATCCCTCAAGAATGCAAATACATTTCTAAATAACGAATGGCATTTTTCAATGCCGCTCTTTCGTGGTATTTATCATAATCACCACGTAAATTTTCAATTATTTCTATACAGTTTTCTATTTCCTGTATGCATTTTTCTTCACAATAATTAAGCCACACTTTTGTTAACTTATCATCAGTTCCGTTGCGTTCTTTTACTAATTTTGCATTAAATTTCTTTTTCGAAACAACTGTATTGCTTTTCTCACTCATTTGATATATCTCCAACTCCATACCATAATTTTGGTTGCATAAATACATCTTTGCATTTTTCTACTGGGAAGTCAAATTTGTCTTTCGAACTATAGTAGTTTCTTAATCCTTCCCACGTAGAGACGTCGTGAAACCACGGAACTTCAATAATTGTCTCTTTATCATCAGATGGCAATTCGCCAAAAACATCTTTTAAAGATAATATGTTATTGAAAGTTCGTTGTTCTAGTGGTATGTTTTTATATGATTGCTCACTTAATGTAGAAATGCTTTTTTTTCTATAAGATTTCAACAGCCAAAGCAAATCTCTCTCTGGCAAAACACAAGGAAGAAAATCACCAGTCTTTACTGACCTACCGTTATACGATAACGTTGTCCTTTCAAGTGAAAGAATTCTTTCTCTTTGGTTTTTCAACGATTCAATAGGAAATATTCCGTAGGGAAATGAGAAATAATATACCAATGGCTTAAACCAATTCGACAACGATTTGCCAACACTTCTCACTCTTTTGGCGCAATATAAAGAGTTCCATACGACTGTTTCGTTAGTATTTTTGTCTTTTGGTCTGGTCGGAACATAATAGATTGGAATATTGTATTTTCTTCCAGCAATAAATGTATTATTATCATTATTGCCATAATTAAAAAGATTTCTTACTCCTTCCCCCAATCTATGTTGTAGTAAGGGTAAAATATCTCTTGAGGCAATAATCCAAATGGAAGTACAGCCAACGGCCGCACACTCTATGACAGATTTTTCTATTGCCAACAAATTCTTATCAATTGGTTGAAAACAATCTGGCCACGGAAACCCATAGTCTAATTTTTGCCCAGTGGTGGGAATAATACCAGCCACGTGCATTCTTAATGTTTTATTATACTCGACCATCGATTCGACTTACGCATTTTCCGTAGAACCCATTCAATTCGAACATTTCTCAATAATTTTCATTATTTTCTTTGTATTTTCATTTTCGACAATCATATTACTGATTAAAAACTCTGGTGAGTCATAACATAAAATAACATTATCAATCGTTTTATTTTGCCCGTAAACAATTTTCTCTATGTCTCTTTTGTTGTGTGTCGCCTTTGGACTTTCGTAAATATATTTCGTTTTATCGTCCTTGTCTCTTCTTTTTTTCGATTGGAATTCTTTTCCTTTCATGAGATTATTAAAACCAAACATTACTCCTGTATCAGTCCATTCAAATTTTTCGATATCATTTTCATTTGCATAAGAAATTACAACAGCGTCTTTACTCAATCTTCTATTGTTAAACGATAGTCTATTCGATATATAAAAATAAACCGTTTTAATCAAATCATTGTTTGTTTCAATTATATCATAAACTTGTTTTGATCCATAATGTATATTGAGCCAATCATAAACTTTTAATTTTACATTTTCTACATTTAGAAATTTTTCGTTCAGTCCCGCAACAGCATGGTCGTCGAAAATTATTAATTTTTTGTAACTAAAAGAGCCCATTCTACCATTTTTTGTCAAAGCTTTTATTATATCTTCTTCAATGTTTATTGAATTTGGAATAAGAGACATTAAGTATTGCGAATTAATAGAAAGAAAAAAATTCAATTTATGCCAAAGAGTTTTTTTTGGTATTCCTATGAAAACATTTTCAGTTAGCGACACAAGCAACTTTCTTATATTCTTTACACCAAACTTGCTTAAATCGATATTCGAATCAAAAAAATCAAATTCGCGCGGAATCAATTGTCTAGTATAAATTATTGGAAAACCAGTACAAAAAGAATAAACTAACGCTGATAAATTGGCGCCAATTATTATTGTATCATTGCGCTGTATTGGTAGCAATTATTCACCATTATTTGAATTTTTGACACTAGAAACATTTTGTTTTACGCCTGCATCAAACATTTCACAATGACAATTGACGCAATTTACAGTGTTTATTTCTTGTTTATTTTTAATATTGGTAAGCGTGAGCGACGAAAAAGACAAAAAAACAGGAACAAGCATAAATACTAAACAGATAGACACAATTAGACAAATTATTAAAAAAACAAATTCTTTTAAGAAAAAACATGACTCTCTCGAAAGAACGAAACAATCTTTAAATCTTGACATATTTCATAGTCTCCATATTAACAACCGTTAATGATGTTTCCTCTTGTAGAACAGGAATATAAAATGTTAAGCAATTGTATTTATCTAATTGCGTCGACAAATTTTGTTCAATATGGTCCATATATTCTTGCGCGCGTTCTGGCGTTATTCCTGAAACATTTACTCTCCAGGTAAGAACGTATTTAATGTCTCTTGGCAATTCTTCATTAACTTCATGATTATTTTCTTTTACTTCTTCTAAAAGTCCCCTAACGAACTCTTCTTTAGAAGAGATATCATTTGGAAGATTTTCCATTGTTAGTTTTTCATCAAATGTCATTATTTTCTCCTTGTTTTCTGATTTCATCAAAAGCTTTGATAGTTTCTGGAAACAAATCTTTTGCTATTTCTTTACACGCTCGAGCCACAACCTGAATTTCCCATTGTGCGTGTTCACTGTCTCGAAGAGTGATAAACTTCAACAGGTTGTTCAAGTTGACAGTTCCATAGTAAGATGTATATGTCGACACTGGTAAAGCCATTCTTGCTTGTTCTCGGCATATACCAAGTTTGAGAAAGCTATTGTATAATTCTATACAATCAGAATTATGTTCTTGAAGTTTATCAAAACAAGTTTGGATATAAGTATTAGCTTCCCAAGAGTTATAGATGGGATTTATAGCATCACCATTACTAGCTTGACGATCCTTTGGATGTTGAGTTCTAAATGAACTCGGAAGATAAAATTGAACATTATCAGACGAATATCTAAAACTTTTTTCATTAAAAGACCACGTTCGATGCCGATGGTGTTGACTTCTGACAAACAACGGCACAACAAACTTAAAAGTCAAAATGCAATGTTCGAAAACGCTTGTATGTTTATTTTTCATCAAATATTTAATTAATTTTACGTCTCTATCGTTTAATGGACTATCGTCGTCCTTGTCAAAACTAACCCTAGCAGATGAAACAATTCTTTTGTCGTCGCCAACATGATCGACATATTTTACATGACCAATATTGTCATCGTATAAAAATATTGTTTTTTCGTGGTTCATATTCAACTAATCATCCTCAGGAATTTCTGGTTTGCCTTTTGCACAGTCATCACATTGTGTAACATAATATCCACCGCGCCTGAGTTTACCAGGAGCTCCACAATCTTCGCACGTTATGGTAGATTTTCTTTCGTATTCACGAATTAAATCATACATCTCGTTTGATGCCGATGTCATATAAAATCTTAAAGATGCGTACTTTTCTTTGACTTGAGAGGCGCGCGGATATTCTGCTTCATAACCGTTTGGACCATGACATACGTAATGTTTCGATACACCATCGTCTTCCCACCTGCCTTCACTATGCCAGCCTTGTTCGTGAACATCTTTTTCAACAGAGCACCACCTACATGGTAGATTTGGATTTTCATCAATAAATTTCTGAATTAAAGATTCAAGTTTTGATGAAAGTTCTCGAATAATAGAATGCCATCCGTCGCCTGGGAAACCCCAGCACATGCAAGTTGTTTGCATGCTTGCGTTTCTATCTACATAGAGCAACGGAAAATCTTCGCAAAGTTTTTTATCTAAATTTTCATCCATTTTAATTTCCTTTTATTATTGAATATGTAATCAATGAAAAAACGTAAACCATCGTAAATGCAAATGGCAACATATTCAATAACGTTTTCATTTAGAATCTATTTGCCATATTTATTTTCAAGAGCATTTAATCCATCTTCCAGTTTCGCTAAAATCCATTTTTCAAACCGTTTCGGACTCCAACGCTTTAGATTTTCTCGTTTAGCAAACTTTATTTTAAAAATGCTATCGATATCAAAATTCATCATCAAATTCCCATTTGTATCCTCTTGAATAGACGACAAAACTAATCCATCCTCAATTCTTGTATTCATAACATCCGTCTTCTTTATTTTAGCAATTCTCATTATTTTCTCCTAATCTTCTTCTTTCAACAAGAAAGAATTTGATATAACCTTAAACGATAGTCTTCCACGCAACATACTTGAGTATCTCTCTTTCAAAGGTCTTATAACAATTCCTTCTCTTTTGTTTTTGGTTCCTTCATATATACCTTCTGCCAAATTTAGCAATTCGTCAAGAGAAAAAGTTTCTTTTCCTTGTTCCCACATATATGCGACAGGCACAGACACCAAACAACGTTCATTGCACCACTTTCTAGCATCTTCGTTATCCAAAAAATGTCGTATCGAAATATCGTAAACATTAAATACAAACAAATCTTCTTCTTTGAGATTCAACCTATTCTTTTGAATTCCTGGACCGCAAACTTCTCCCTGTACAGCTATGCCCTCTGGTAATATATTAATTAAATTATATTTTTTTGCTACTCGCCAATAAGCGTTGATACCTTCTTTTAACTCCCAGTTACGAGAACAAACGTGCAATGTGCCATCTTTTTTATAAAATGTTCCAGACATTCCATCTAATTTAACAGTCGCCACTAATGGTACGTTTTCAATCTCCTCAAGCAATTTTGGTGCACTTTGAATTCTGATTTCGTCTGTTTTTGGAATTTCACTAGGAAATACACCAGCACACTCTTTCTGCTGAGCGAGAGACAAAAGAGGTGGTTTGTATTTTGTTATTCCAAGACGCGTAGTAACATCTTCACCTACATCAAAACTATCATTATCAAAAACATTCAATACAGGCAATGCTAGACCTTGAGAAAGCTGTCCTTTTATTTTAACTGTTTTTACTCGAAATTTTCTTGCCGACATAAAGTTGGTCCAGTCGCATTGGGACGGCAATATAGAATCAATTTCGAAAAAAACACATTTGTCTCCTTCTTTGAATTCTCCCTTTTTAATAACTGTTTCCCAACCAAAAACAGAAGCTCGTTCTATTTTGTCAGCTCCTTCAATTGGTCGAATATTGTTAATGGTTTGAATCGATGCTAATTTTCTTTCCATTTTTAGAGTACAACCACCATTTGTTAAAATATCAATACCGCTCACTTCAACTCCTCACACCACGAACATATTTCATTTCTCAAGTTCTCGCACATCATTTCATATGCTTGCGCATATGTTTCGACATATTGTTTCTTTGTTGCGTCGTTTTGACGCACAGAAAGAATTG